>ENA-ORRI01000002-ORRI01000002.1-human-gut-metagenome-genome-assembly--contig:-NODE-2-length-260386-cov-13.0403_pt1 | contig 260386 bp, 171 predicted proteins | sample MGYA00242172_ERZ509128 | MGnify/ENA primary metagenome ERZ509128 (study PRJEB26280, sample SAMEA2338623) | human gut metagenome | biome: human gut; feature: human-associated habitat; material: faeces... | reverse complement strand
ACTTTTACATCTTTCATTTCAATATTTTTTGCTCTATTATTATGATGTAAAGATACAAAAAAATATTGACATATGCAAGTAAATAGCTGATTTTCAGATAGTTAAAATCTTTCGAACACTAATGATTTCTTATCCCGAACTCGCGTATGTATATGTCCTTTCTTAAATTTGGTTGACTTCAAAAAAATCGTCGCCTTCAATGAATGTATGAAGGCGACGACCATATATTATGTGTGTCTATTATCCTATCTTTGCCAAAGGCACTGATGAGGGCGATGCCTTGCTGCCCATGACATTGGAGGATTTGGATATATTACGGATTCCGTCTTTTAAAGAATCTGACGAACTGTTGTCCTCGTCTTTCTTCTTTGCCGAATAGCTGACGCTCAAGATTACTCCGATGTAAACGCAGTTGACTATCGTTGAAGTTCCTCCCTTGCTTATCAGCGGCAACGGCTGACCTGTCACGGGGACAAGACCTACGGCTACTGCCATGTTGAACATGGCCTGCACCACAAGCAACAGGGCAAAGCCCATGATGAGCAGCGCCGGGAACGTGTTGACACAGCGGTTGGCTATAGTTGCCGTGCGGAACAGCAGGATGATGTAGAGCAGACAGACAAATGCCGCACCGGCTATGCCCATCTCCTCAATGATAATGGCGTAGATGAAATCGGAGAATGCCTGCGACAGGAAGTCGCGCTCAACCGAGTTGCCCGGGCCCTTGCCCACTATGTTAGACGAAGCAATGGCTATGTTGGCGTGTGCCGTCTGACCGTCCTTGTCGAGGTCTACATCCTCAGGGGCAACTTCCTTATTGTCGAGGAACTTGTCTATACGTGATTTCCACGTGTCAAAGCGGTGGAACACCTTCTCAACTACTGTTTCATCTTTTTTGGCTACCTCTTCTGTCATTGCCATCTTTTGGCCTGCCGCCATATTCTCCTTTTCCTTGTCGTGGCCTAACATCATAACCATGGACACTACAAATATCAGAATAAGCATGACGACGCCGAGCAACCGCCCGATCTGTGCTTTGGGCACCTTGCCGATGAACATCATAAGCAACACGACAAGACTGAGCAGCGCCGCAGTTGAAAGGTTCTCGATCATAATGAGAGGAATGATAAACACGCACACGATAAGGATGTACTTAAAGGCGCGCTTGTCTGCTCCGTTTGGGGTCTGCATGGCACTGAGAATCTGCGCCGTGGCAAGCACTATGGCTCCCTTGGCAAACTCAGAAGGCTGAAACTGTACGTTCAATATAGACAGCCAGCGCTGAGAGCCGTTGGTACTCTCGCCGAAACATAACACGGCGATAAGTCCAATGAACGATAAGACAAGAGCCAAAGGAGTAACCATCTTGAAGTATTTGCACTTTACGTTCATGGTGGCTATCATGGCCATCACGCCGACAGCGAGCAGCAGGACATGCTTCAGCACCGGACCGAGATAGTTGCCGCTCTTGAACGACAGGTTGCTCGACGCGCTGAACACCTCAATGATGCTTATGATGCAGAGGAAGAAGAACACGGCCCATATCACTCTGTCACCTTTAAATTTGCCTGTAACGGCTTTTTCTTCCATTTTAATTTTATTGATATTGTTGTTGTTTGAGAAATTTGAAGATAATATTGCGGCATGGGGTTAAGCATAATCTCATGCCGCACGACTCTGCGTCAGCGCGATGCCGCCGTCCAGCCTTATCAGAGAGCTCTTACGAGCGCCTTGAACTGGTCGCCGCGGTCTTCCATGTTCTTAAAGAGGTCGAAGCTTGCGCAGCAGGGGCTAAGCAGCACGGTCTGTCCGGGCTTTGCCATCTCATAGCATGCGTTCACGCAGTCGCGCATAGAGTGAGTGTCGCGAACGGGTATGCCCATGCCGTCGAAGAAGTTGTGCAACTTGGTGTTGTCGGCTCCGAGATAAACCAGTCCGACGCACTTCTCTTTTACCAAATCCTTTATTGCGTTATAGTCGTTGCCCTTGTCCTTTCCGCCGAGAATAAGCACTACAGGAGTCTTCATGCTCTCGAGCGCATACCAGCAGGCATCAACGTTGGTGGCCTTTGAGTCGTTGACATAAAGCACTCCGGCTACGGTTGTAACCTTTTCAAGGCGATGCTCAACGCCGGGGAAGTCGCTAAGGCTCTTGCGGATAAACTCTTTCTTTATTCCTGCAACGTTAGACGCTATTCCTGCCGCCAGCGAGTTGTATATGTTGTGCTTGCCTGTCAGGCTCAGTTCCTCCTGCTCCATGTTGAACGGCGTGGGCTTCTCTATCTTGTACATGCCCTCCTCGATATATCCTATAGAGCCTTTCTCCTTCAGTTCCGAGAACGGATAGCGTATGGCCTTGATGTCATACTTCTCAAGCTCGCGGCGTATAATCGGGTCGTCGTTCCAGTAGATGAACGAGTCTTCATTTGTCTGATTCTGCAATATGCGCATCTTGGCGTCTACATAGTTCTGCATGCAGTTGTCGTAGCGGTCGAGATGGTCGGGAGTGATGTTGAGCAGAATGGCGATGTTGGCACGGAAGTCGTACATGTTGTCGAGCTGGAACGAGCTAAGCTCTATTACATAATACTCGTGAGGAGTCTCTGCCACCTGCAGCGCAAGACTGTTGCCGATGTTACCGGCCAGACCAACGTCGTAGCCGGCGCTCTTGAATATGTGATAAATCAGCGATGTAGTGGTAGTCTTGCCGTTGCTTCCCGTTATACATATCATCTTAGAGTTGGTGTATCGTCCGGCAAACTCAATCTCGCTGATAAGATGTATGCCTTTTGCTATACATTTCTTTATCATAGGAGCATTGAGCGGAATGCCCGGACTCTTGATAATCTCGTCGGCATTGAGGATAAGTTCCTCAGTGTGGTGGCCTTCCTCCCATTCAATGCCGTGGCTGTTGAGCATGTCTTTATATTTGTCCTTAATGGACGACATGTCTGAAACGAAGACGTCGAAGCCTTCTTTCTTTGCCAGTACGGCTGCTCCGGCACCACTCTCGCCGGCTCCTAATATAACGATTCTTTTCATTTCTTCAGTTTATCTTATTTTAAGTGTAATGATTGTAAGTGCCGCAAGGATGATTGTCACAATCCAGAAGCGTATGGTGATTTTCGACTCATGCACTGCTCCTTTCGGCTTTTTGAACAGGTATTTAATCTCCGGGTCGAGCTGTTCCTGCTGCGTGCGGAAGGTGTCGTGCAGCGGCGCGCGCTTGAACATGCGCTGCTTTACGCCCTTGCGGGTGCCCATCTTGGCATACCACACCTGCATTATCACGCTAAGACTCTCAACGAAGAAGATTCCACAGAGGATAGGCAGCATCAGCTCCTTGTGTATGATGATGGCACACACGGCAATGATACCGCCGATGGTCAGCGAGCCGGTGTCGCCCATGAATATCTGCGCCGGATAGGCGTTGTACCACAGGAAACCGATGAGCGCGCCGATGAATGCACACAGGAACACCACAAGCTCCTGCGAGCCGGGGATGTACATGATGTTGAGGTAGGCGGCATATTCGATATGACTGCTCACATAGGCAAATATGCCAAGCACCACGCCTATTATGGCAGAGTTGCCGGCGCACATGCCGTCCATACCGTCGTTAAGGTTGGCGCCGTTTGACACTGCCGTAACCACAAAGATAGTCATTATAACAAACAGCACCCATCCTGCGGCCGTCTTATACTTACCGCAGAAGCTCATCAGGTTGGCATAGTCGAGGTTGTGGCCCTTGACAAACGGGATGGTGGTCTTAAGCGACTTCACAGCCTCCTGCCTGTGTTTCACCACCACTTCCTTGCCGTCCTGCTTCTCTATGGCAAGGTTCTCGTTGATTTTGGCATCGGGACTGCTCCACAGGATAAGACCGACGATAAGTCCGATGCTTATCTGTCCTACAATCTTGAAGCGTCCGGGCAGTCCTTCCTTGTTGTGGCGGAATATCTTGATATAGTCGTCGAGTCCGCCGAGGAATCCGAGCCACACCGTGGTGATAATCATCAATATGAGATAGATGTTGCGCATACGGCCGAGCAGCAGCACCGGAACGAGAATGGCCACTATGATGATAATGCCTCCCATTGAGGGCACGCCGATTTTCTTTACGCCGAAGGGATCAATCTTGGCGTCGCGCTGAGTCTCGGTTATCTGTTTACTCTTGAGATATTTGATAAACTTCTCGCCAAACCATGCTGATATTACCAGCGCCAGGATGAGTGCCAGCAGCGCACGGAACGAGATGTATCCCCACACGTGTGAGCCGGGGATGCCAAACTGCTCAAGGAAACGAAATAAATAGTATAACATTATATATTATATGTTTGGGGGTTATGCTTTCTGGTTTGCAAATATGTCGCGTAGTATCTCCTTGTCGTCAAAGTGATGCTTTACGCCCTTTATCTCCTGATAGTCCTCATGGCCCTTGCCGGCAACGAGGATGACGTCGCCCTTCTGCGCCAGCATGCACGCCGTGCGTATGGCCTCCTTGCGGTCTACTATGCTCACCACCTTGGTCATCTGCTGCGGAGTGAGTCCGGCCAGCATGTCGTTGATGATGTCCTGCGGCTCCTCAAAGCGCGGGTTGTCGCTCGTTATGATCACCTTGTCGCTCTGCTTAACGGCCTCCTGTGCCATAAGCGGACGCTTGCCCTTGTCGCGGTTGCCGCCTGCTCCGCACACGGTTATCACGTGGCCCTTGCCGTTGAGCACCTCATGTATTGCCTTGAGCACATTCTCAAGTGCGTCGGGGGTGTGGGCATAGTCTACGATGGCTGTATATCCGAGCGGTGAATGAACCGGATCGAGACGGCCGCTGACGCTCTTAAGCGTGCTCATAACAACGAGGACATCCTCAGGCTTTTCGCCGAGCATTACGGCTGCGCCATATACAGCAAGCAGGTTGCTGACGTTGAACTTGCCGATAAACTGCACTCCTACCTCGCGTCCGTCAATCTCGAGATACATTCCGCCGAAGTGGCACTCAAGAATCTTAGCCTTAAAGTCGGCCATGCTTCTAACTGAATAGGTCTTAACCTTAGCCTTGGTGTTCTGCACCATCACCATGCCGTTCTTGTCGTCGGCGTTGGTTATTGCAAAGGCTGTCTTGGGCAGTCCGTCAAAGAAAGCCTTCTTGGCGTTGCGATAGTTCTCGAATGTCTTGTGATAGTCGAGGTGGTCGCGTGTAAGATTAGTGAATATTCCGCCGGCGAAGTTAAGTCCGCCGATACGCTTCTGTGCAATAGCGTGCGAGCTGCACTCCATGAAGGCATACTGACATCCGGCCTCAACCATGCGGCCCAGAAGTTCGTTAAGCTCTATCGGGTCGGGAGTGGTGTGGTCGGCAGGTATCTTCTCGTCTTCTATATAGTTGCACACCGTTGACAGCAGTCCGCACTTATATCCGAGCTTGCGGAACATGTGATAAAGCAGCGTGGCTATTGTTGTCTTGCCGTTGGTGCCGGTAACGCCCACCAGTTTGAGCTTTCTCGACGGGTCGCCGTAGAACAGCGTTGCCACCTTGCCTACGGCATCTTCTGTCGACTCAACCTGAACATAGGTTACGCCCTCGGCAAGCTCTGCCGGCATATCCTCGCAGAGTATTGCGGCAGCTCCCTGAGCCACGGCCTTTCCGATAAATGTGTGGCCGTCAACCTGTGTGCCCTTCATGGCAACAAACAAATGTCCTTCAGCAACGCGGCGTGAGTCGATGTCAACGCCCTTAATCTCAATGTCCGTATTTCCGGCAATGTTTACCGTACAGATATTCTTAATCAGTTCACTTAGTGTCATATCTTATTGTTTTTATATTTCAAGTTTTAGTGAGCAAACCTCACCTTTCTTTATTACATGTCCTGCAGGCAGACTCTGCTGCGTAACCCTTCCGCGTCCGTGCAGTCTTACCTTCACGCCACGGCTCTCAAGGAGATACACGGCATCGCGTGCGCCCATGCCTTTCACGTCGGGCACGATGCGGCTGTCATAGTGAGGGCCTCTTGTCAGCATAACCGACGAAGGCTCCTTCTTGGCGTTTCCCCATATCGGGTTGCCGTCGGCGTAGCTTCCGCTCCAGTTCTTGTTGGTGTTGATGCCGAGATGGCTCAGCACATAGTCGGCAGCGAGTATGTTGCCGCTCTTAACGTCGGGCACGAGTATCGACAACGAGTCGCGTGCGTCGGTAACGCTGAGCTTCAGGCTCTGAGCCATTATGCCTTCGGCAATGTTGTGGAAAACAAGTCCGCTCATGCCGCCGCCTGATGCCGGAAGTCCCGACTTCTGTATGCACACGATGCAGCTGTAGCGCGGTGCGTCGGCAGGGAAATATCCGGCAAAGCTCAACAGATAGTTTACCTTGCCCGACTTGTAGCCTCCGGCACCTTTAGATATCTGTGCCGTACCTGTCTTGCCTGCCACCTTGAACGATGTTGAGCCGGCGCGCTTGCCAAGTCCCTGACTAACCACGTGTTCGAGTATGGTCTGTATCTCGCGCAGAGTTTTCTCCTTGCAGATGCGCGCCTTTATCACCTCGGGCGGAAACTCGGCTATCACCTTGCCGTCCTTAACCACCTGCTTAACGAAGCGCGGGCGCATCATTGTGCCGTTGTTGGCTATTGCGTTATAAAATGTGAGCGTAGATATAGGCGGCACCTGTGTCTCGTAGCCGATGCTCATCCAGGGCAGCGCCGTCTTGCTCCAGTTTACATATTGTCCCTTGCTGTTCTTCTTAGGCATACGGATCTTCGGTGCGGCGTATCCCACAATCGGGAGATGCAGGTCGGTGCGCAGTCCTACGCGGTCGATGCCTTCGACAAACTTCTCAGGTCTGTCGTGATAGAACTTGTCTATTATTCGGCTTACGCCGATGTTAGAGCTGTATTCGAGCGTCTGCGGAAGTGTAAGCACCTGATATCCGCCGCGGTGCCAGTTGTGGTCGCGCATCTTGGCTCCGTACATGTCCCATATACCGTTGCCCGTGTCTACCTTATACGTAGTGTCAACCACTCCGTCGTCGAGCGCAACCATTATTGATGCCGTCTTGAACACCGAGCCCGGCTCAAGCAGGTCTGACACGGCGCTGTTCTTTATCTCGTTGTATTCGCCGTCGGCACATTTTGCCATATTGACTATTGCCTTAACGTCGCCCGTCTTAACCTCCATGACAATGGCAACGCCCACGTTGCCGTTGATGTCCTTCAGCTCGTCGATCAGCGCGCGCTCGGCAAGGTCCTGCATATTCACGTCAATAGTGGTAACGATGTCGGCACCGTTAATAGGCGGTATTGTGGTGAGGTCAATATACTTATTCCTTATCTTTCGACGATTTCGCTTTCCTTTCTTACCTCTCAAAATTGAATCAAAAGACAACTCAAGTCCACAGCGGGCAGAATCTTTCTCGCCATATATGTCACCAACGGTTCTTTCTGCAAGCGAACCGAATGGGCGCTGACGTGAGTCAAGCGTATCAACATGGTATCCGCCAATGTATTTAGACAAATTAAACACAGGAAGTTTTTTCACCTCTGAATAGACGGCATAGCTAACACGCCCTTTCCATATAGGCCAATGCTGACTCTTCAGCTTGCGTCCTTTCTCAAGATATTCCTTAAACTGGGCTGCCGATTTCTCCGGGAATATCTCATGCAAGCCCATGCAGATGCTGTCGAGTTTAACCTGCCACAGCGAGTCTTTCTTCTCTCCGCCTGCCCTGAAATCCATAAACAGGCGGAATTCGGGCAGCGAACTTGCCATGAGCTGTCCGTCGCAGCTAAGGATGTTGCCGCGTACAGGCTTAATATCCACGCTGTCTTTCTTCAGTCGTGATGCCACCTTAAGCCAATAGTCGCGCTCAACGGTGGCAATACACATGGCCTTGCCTAATATAACTATTCCGACCACAACCATCACGTAGGCTATGATCTTATATCGTGGAATTATCTTTTTTCTGTCAAACTTATTGCTCATTTTCTTCAGGTACGTTTATTATGTATGGTGGTTGGTTGGCGATATGCAGCACACTGTCCTTGTTGTTCTTAAGCATCTCCAGCACGTTGCTCTCGCGGCACATTTCTGTCAGTTTGCTCGAACTTGCCAGCGCCTTATATTTGGCGTCTTTCAGTTGTTCGTTAAGCTCGTTGATCTCAAGCAGGTCTTTCTGGCAGCTGTATCGGTTAGACACATATACAAGAGTAAACGCTGCTATGAGAAGTATCACCCAAATCTGTTTTTTGAGCATCTCGGTCGAAAGGAAGTCGCCTCCGAGAATCTTGCGCAACGTAAGATTGGTCGATTGCGGCATTTCCTCTTCTATGGCCTGCTCTCTCATCACCTGTTTAAACAGTGACGTCTTCTTCTCATTCTCCTTCTTGCCGGGACTGTCGTCGCCCGGTGTTCCGTTCTTCTTTTCCAAATTGTCCTTGTCAGTCATTTTTCTTTTCTGCTATTCTGAGTTTTGCGCTTCTGCTTCTCGGATTGTTCTCCAGTTCTTCTTCTCCGGGTGTTATCACCTTGTTGTTTATCAGCACGAACGGCGTTTCAACGCGTCCGTAAAAGTCCTGCTTCATCTTTCCCTCCGGATTGCCCGTCTTCATTACGTTCTTAACGATACGGTCTTCCAGACTGTGATATGTTATCACCGAGAGCCGTCCGCCGGGCCTCAGCAGCTCTGTAGCCGCCTTGAGCATCTCTTTCAGGGCTGTCATCTCGTTGTTAACCTCTATGCGAAGGGCCTGAAAGAGCTTTGCCATGTCCTTCTTCTCACGCTCGCGCCTGAACAGACTTTCCACCGCGCCTATAAAGTCCTGCGTGGTGGCTATCTTGCGTGTGGCGCGCGCCTTAACCAGTGCGGCGGCTATCTTGCGCGAGTTTTTCAGTTCGCCGTAAAGATAGAACACGTCGGCGAGGCGTTCCTCGTCGTATGTGTTCACCACGTCGGCCGCCGTCGTGCCGTCGCGCTTGTTCATGCGCATGTCGAGCGGGGCGTCAAAGCGGAACGAGAATCCGCGCGACTCGTCGTCAAAGTGGTGACTCGACACACCGAGGTCGGCCAGCAGGCCGTCTATATAGTCTACGCCGTAATAGCGCATCCAGTTTTTAAGATATCTGAAGTTGCTCCGAACAAAGGTCAGACGGCCGTCGTTGATGATGTTCTTCTCGGCGTCGGCATCCTGGTCGAAGCTGTACAGATGGCCGTCGGCGTCAAGGCGCGACAGTATTTCGCGGCTGTGTCCGCCGCCTCCGAAGGTTACGTCAACATATATGCCGCCCGAACTGATATTCAGCCCGTCGACACTGTCTTTCATCAAGACAGGAACGTGATATGTCTTTGCGGTGGTCACCATTGGCGTTATATTTGTGTAATGATTAGTTAAGTTTTAGAAAAGCACGCAGCAAAGGGCCGTCTTACTCCGACTGGCTGCCTCCGTGGTCTTGTTTCATTATATCCTCGAGCGCGGCCCCAAACTCTTCAGGATTCATAAATGGCTTGTCAGCGTTGTCGCGGCTCCATATCTCTATGGTGTCGTCCATGCCGATAAACTTTATCTCCTGGCTTATTCCGGCCATCTTAAGGTAACGTTTGGGGATAAGAAAACGGCCGTTGGCATCGAGCGTAACCATTTCGGCGTCGGCCACAAACTGGCGGAATATCTGCTGATGCCTGCTGTCCCAGCGGTTAAGACGCGAACGCAGGGCCTCGGTCTGGCGGTTCCATACAGATGCGGGATAAAGCACTAAGCAAGGCTGAAACACATCCTTGCGCATGACGAGATAGTCCTCATAAGAGTCTTGTAGCTCTTTGCGGAATATCGCAGGCAAAAAGGCGCGCCCCTTTGCGTCGGTCTTGGCTTCTATGCTTCCCAAAAATCGCATGCGTACATCTATAATAGAAATCCGGTGTCAAAGGTAAGTATTTTCCTCCACAATTCACCACAATTCACCACAAAAATGCAAATTTAATATGTTAAAGTCAATAATGCCTCCACATCAGCTGCCATAACGGCATTATTTGCCCAGTAAGAGGCATGAGCAGATATAGCCTTTCGGGCATGTCTGATGCCTGTTTCGACGGCTCATTTATGTGGCATTTCTAATTATTGTTTCCACCTTTTTCCTTCTTCTTCAGCCTGTGGCGCATGGTTCTGACGGCCCCTTGCGATATGCCCATAATACGTGCCGTGGCTGCGGCATCCATGCCTATGGCTGATAAAAGCAGGAAAAATGTGGCATAGGCTGTTAGTTTTGTGTGGGTTTCCTCTATCATTCTCACCTTGTCGGGCATCTTCGCCCTAAGGTATTCTACAACGGCCTCAAAGTCGTCTTTGCTCCATTTTGACACGTTTCCATCGAGTTTTACGCTGTCATACAGGTCTTTTCCGTGGTCTAGTATCGCGCTCAGTCGTGCCTCGCCCTGCTCAAGTTTCTTCCTCAGCCGTTCAATCTCCTTTTTGTCGCCCCGGCTCGTGCGCTCAGCATCCTCAAGCTCGCGCTGATATTTGTCCGTCTCCCTGCGTATTTCGGTTATCAGACGGCGCGTTCTGTTGGCACGTCTGCGGAACAAAAACACCGATGAAATGGCGAAAAACAGCAACACAGATACAGAGATGATGATAATCATTCCGATGCGTTGTCCTGTCATCTCATCCTTTTTCATGTTGTCGTATTCGTTTTGCAGCGAAAGCATTTCTTCTGTCTTTTTTCTTGCCAGTGCGCTGTCCTGCATTATTTTTTCTTTTTTATGATATTCGTTGGCTTCTTCCGGCCGGCTCTCTTTTTCCGCTTTTTCAGCCATAAACTGATAAATTTCAGCCTTTTCATCGAAGTTTGCGCCTTCTAAAGCCTTGGCTAAAATGGTATCACATTCTTCTGCTTTTCCTCTTGCATAGCAAACCTTTGCCAAATTAATGCGGGTTGTCGGAACATCAAGCAGATTGAATGCCTGTCTGAACATAGGTTCTGCTTTCTTATATTCTCCGTATTCATAAAAAATATATCCGATGTTAGTCATATATGCGACACGTTCAACTTTTGATGTGATTCTTTTTAAGTGTGGAAGAATCTTTGTCAAATAATATGACGCACTGTCTTTATTTCCTTTGTAATAGAATACTGTCCCAATATGATTATATGCTAAACATTTCCAGTTCACATTGTTGTGCTTCTGTGCATGTTCTAGAGTTTTTTTAGCATATTTCATACTTAAGTCATAAGCATTTGCCTCCAAGTTCATGTAAGACATGTTAATGTATATATAATAACGAAGCCAGGGAATACCTATTTGTTCTTCTAAATTTTCTGCTTTTTTCATGTAATACATGTTTTGTTCCTTATTACCTCTCTCAAAGGCATTTATACTTTTGTAATAGTAAGCGCGTGCGAGTTCGTTTAAAGCTCCTGTTTTTTCATAATATCGTATGCTGTTGTCTAATAAAGAATCGTTTTTCTGTTCAATATCCTTACCTATGACGATATGCGTTTTAACAATACCGTAATATGCTCTTTCATTATCGTTTTTTATATCCTTTAATTTTATGTTTTTAATTAAAACAAATGCGGTGTCATATTGTTCGGATATAACTAAAGAGTCTATTTTTTTCAACTTGTCAATTGTCGTGTTTCTGTTCCAATGTTTACAGCTTGTTATTATTATCAGCAATAAAATGAAGTATATGTATTTCATAATAATATTTGTTTCTTGTGTTATGCAAATGTATAAATAAACTCCATAACAACAAAATATACTATATCCTTTTTGTTTAATGCGTTACATTTTTGGTTTTCCCGACAACACTTATACGTCGTAATTCACTGATTATCAATCACTAATGTCTTAAACACCATGTAACATCATTCATAAAATCAGAAGGCTATATTCTTGTAATTTATAATTAGCATAAATATATTTGTGACTAAAATATCAATGTTAAACCAAAATTTATTAGTTATGAAAAAAAACTTTATTTTATTTATTTGCTTAATTATGTCTGCTGTCTATGTAAAAGCGCAATCGGAGCATCATGGACAAACAGATGAGAAAATTGCGATTAATCAAGGTTCGCAAACATTTTTTGACAGGCTTTATTTACAGCTTGGGCTTGCTGTAGGAACTAAACACAATGGTATTACCCCAATGGAGCCGACAGTGGAAGTTGGTTATTTCGTATTGCGTAAATTATATCTGTTCGGGTCGTATTCAGGCTTGTACGCGCATTATGACAAGGATGAAAATATAAGGAAATACACTTTAAGCCAAAATTTGGGTGGAGGATTGGGCTATACGCTTTTTAATACCAGAAATACTTATTTTGATCTAAATGGCAAAATTACATCATCTGTCGGCAGTTCAGACTGGAAATTCGTCTGCTATGACATCGGGGTTAAATATCGTATCGGATCTGGCAAACAGAAGATACATTTTGGATTAAGCTATCGCCACATCAACTCGCGCACGGCAGGCATCGACAATTACAATGGCGTGTTCGGAACGATTGGATTCGGCTTCTGACAATAAAAACAACACAATTTCAACGTCATAATTTATAATGCAGATATGGCTTTGCTCACATTTATGGGCAAAGCCGCATCGGCATTAATCCATACGGTATTTAGCATTATCACCCATTTTATCGTTTTACGGAAAAACAGAACAATTTTATCATGAGTAAGTCATTCTTTATTTTTCTTCTGTTTTCAGCATAAAAAGCACCATAACATCGGTAAAAACTTAGGACAAAATATATATTCAATCTAGGAAATGAATATATAACAGACGTTAAAGCAACGAGATTAAATGCGTATATTTATTAACATCGCTTTACATTTAAACAGTTTGAGCAGCCCTAAAGAGCCGTTTTTGAAGTATAAAATCACCTATTTTGAATGTCAAACGGCCATGTATCGCATCATAAACGGCCCACTTTTGCACCGTAAATGGCCGAGTAATATTTGTTAACAGTTATGTTTTCATGTCATCAAAAGCGCAACGCCCTGTAAATCAACGTATTATCAAAACAGCTAAATTTTGACGATTTTTCGCTCCAAACCACGTAACAGCGAAGAGCAACGCTATTCTGAAAGCGTTAAACGTTCGATGAAACCGATGATTTTTGGTATTTATGATGTAAAGAATTATGCCCGAATACGAAAGAAAACCATGCCATCGGCGAAGAGAAAAATCTGACAAAACGGACAAAATGAATAAAACGGCAAGGCGTGCCAGCACTGGCATAAACATGACAAAAATGAGCCGGAAAAGCCCAAGAGTGTATGACAGACATACAAAAACTTCTAAAAATCACGTCAGCATTTTGCTGTTAACGGCAAACTTAGTAAATTTGCGCCGGAATTATTACACATCTATATATTTAAATAAACTATGGAAAAAAAAGCATTATTGATGATACTCGACGGATGGGGTATCGGAAAGCATGGCGCAGGAGACGTAATATTCAACACACCGACGCCTTATTTGGATTATCTTTACGCCGTAAGCCCTCACTCACAGCTGCAGGCTTCAGGCGAGGATGTAGGTTTGCCTGACGGACAAATGGGTAACTCTGAGGTGGGACACCTCAACATCGGAGCAGGACGCATCGTTTATCAAGACTTGGTTAAGATTAACCGCGCATGCAAGGACGGCTCAATACTTAACAACCCCGAAATAGTTAACGCATACAGCTATGCCCGCGACAACGGCAAGAAGCTGCACCTGATGGGTCTGACCAGCAACGGCGGTGTACACTCTTCACTCGACCACCTGTTCAAGCTCATCGAAATATCTAAAGAATACGGACTGAAGAACACTTATGTTCACTGCTTCATGGACGGCCGCGACACCGACCCGAAGAGCGGAGCCGGATTCATCAAGGAACTGACTGACCACTGCGAGAAGAACGACGCTCACATTGCAAGCATCGTAGGACGCTTCTACGCTATGGACCGCGACAAGCGCTGGAACCGTGTTAAGGAGGCTTACGACCTGCTCGTTGAGGGCAAGGGCAAGAAAGCCACTGACCTGGTTAAGGCTATGGAAGAGAGCTACGAGGAAGGCGTTACCGACGAGTTTATCAAGCCTATAAGCAACGCTAACGTTGACGGCACTATACAGGAAGGCGACGTTGTTATCTTCATCAACTTCCGCAACGACCGTGCAAAGGAGCTTACACAGGTGCTCACACAGCAGGATATGCCGGAGGAAGGCATGCACACAATAAAGGATCTGCAGTATTACTGCATGACTCCGTATGACGCATCTTTCAAGGGCGTACACATCCTCTTCCCGAAAGAGAACGTACAGGACACCCTGGGCGAATATCTGAGCAAGCAGGGCAAGAAACAGCTGCACACAGCCGAGACAGAGAAGTATGCTCACGTAACATTCTTCTTCAACGGCGGACGCGAGGCTGCATTCGAGGGCGAGGACCGCATCCTGGTTCCTTCTCCAAAGGTTGCTACATACGACCTGAAGCCTGAGATGAGCGCATACGAGGTTAAGGACAAGCTGGTTGGCGCCATCAACACTCAGGAGTATGACTTCATCGTTGTCAACTTTGCCAACGGCGACATGGTAGGCCACACCGGCGTTTACCACGCAATAGCAAAGGCTGTATGGGCTGTTGACCACTGCGTACACGACGTTATCGAGGCTGCCAAGGCCAACGGATATGAGGCTATAATCATAGCTGACCACGGAAATGCCGACAACGCCATCAACGCTGACGGAACACCTAACACGGCTCACTCACTGAACCCGGTTCCGTTCATCTACGTTACAGACAACAACAGCGCAACTGTAAAGAATGGTCGTCTGGCCGACGTCGCTCCTTCAATCCTCCACATCATGGGTCTGGAGCAGCCGTCTGACATGACCGGCGAGAACCTCATTGAGGACAACAAGTAATAACATTCCGGCTGAACAGTCAGCAGGAAAAGATAAAAATAAAGGGACGGGCATCTTTTGCCAGTTCCTTTATTTTTATACAAACATCGTCTACTTGAACCAAACAATGTTGGCAACGTTAATAACAAAAAGAAATTCTTTTTATTGGCATCAATTAGCAGACAGAGAGCATCACTATCCGTAACCCGCTTAATGGCGTATGTTTTGCGAATTTACGGGGTTTGTAATATTAAGGCGTTTATTTATCGGCCTGTCTGTTTGTACATTTCAATTTATACCGTTATTGCAGTTACATTCCTTTAATCAGTTCATAGGCTTTTTTATATAGGTCTTTCCCCGTTTTTTCAAGAAGGCAGTCAATTATATATTGGCAATTCAGTTCTTGCACATTGCGCTGAAGGAAGTTTAAAACTGTTTTATAAGCAAGTTCAAAACTATAAGATTGTTCTTTAGGTGCATGGGTAAAGAAGTCGAAAGCCAAAGGTTGTTCTTTCCAATTGTGATGAAACAACCCGTTCCATATTTCTTTCAAACGCGCCAGAAAAACAGAATTCTTTTCGGATGGATATATAGGATCGTATTCTTTTACGAAACGGGCAAGCGACAGAAATGTGCTTTCAAAGGTGAAAATCTGTTCCAATATCTGTTTGTCCTCTTCATCGTCAGTATAATCAATATGCTTTATTGTATCAAACAGGATGCAATTATCTTTGTAGTTTCCTACGGTAAAAGAAAGGGTGAAAGAGATGTAGTAATCATCAACTTTGTCTATCTGCTTCCAATTTATGGATTGAATGCCACTGCACACTTTTAAAAGGTCGGTAAAAGAAAACGGAGAATGAAGCTGTTTTATCGCTTTCTTAAACTTGTTCATCGCACTTTTAGGGGTGGAAGATTGTACAGGAACTCTTATATCCTCATGTACTGATGGAAGTATGCTACTTTCTTTCCATTTCTCGAACGGAAGTTGGAATTGAGCTCCGTTGGGAAGGGATGGAAGTATGCTACTTTCTTTCCATTTCTCGAACCCGTCATTGTCTAATTCCAACAGCTTAGATATAAATAGTAGTTCGTCAGAAGTCAAAACGCTGTAATCTTCAATCCCATATGTAAAATAGGAGGATTTTCGGTTTATTCTTTTACCTTTCATCGTGCAATAAATACGATAAGCGACAAACGTATAAAGATATTTACCTTGCAAACTACTGTCTTCCTGCACCTCATGATTGAACGCCTCATAGTAAATATCGTGAGTTGCCAACACATAAGCATAGCAATTTTCGATTATAATCCAATCTCCAAAGGATAAATTACAGTGTTTCATATTATTCTTCAATTAATGTTAACGTGAGTTCAACGAATTGTAAGTTGTTGTAAATTTGGTGATTAGCGAAAATTGTCGCAACTTTATAATGCTGATTTACAAAAGATAATCGCTATAATCATCGAGAGCAAAGTTATAGAATTATTTTGTATGGCGGATGATTTTTGAAGGTTTTTGATGACATGACGGCAAGATATATACTTAAACCGAGTATGAAGCGCACCTTGTAAATTCCTGATTTCGGTTGACTTCAAGCAGGGGTTTAAGATGTGCGTGACGAGTAAGAAATTAAACTCATCACACTATAAATTGTGCACTTACAGTGCTTTATATTAAAATGTGACGAGTGACGAGTTTTCTGCAAAAACTGTTTTATACAGCATTTAGCCGAAATACGCCCGGGCAATGACCGGGAGTAACAAGCAATGACATACATCACGGCAAATATTCTGACTGGATGACGGCAAGCTTAGCGCAATACAACAGTACAAAGATTGACGAGAATATTTGACTTTCAAAGAAAAATATGTATTTTTGCATTGGTTAAAAAATTACACTTTGAATTATGGACGTAAAAATAGAAGAGTCGTGGAAACAGCATATTGGAGGTGAGTTTGAAAAGCCTTACTTTGCCAATCTTATCAACTTTGTACACGACGAATACCGCAACCATACGTGCTATCCGCCGGGACGACTTATCTTCAATGCCTTTAACCTGTGCCCGTTCGACAAGGTTAAGGTGGTGATACTCGGACAAGACCCATACCATGAGCCGCGACAGGCTGAAGGACTGTGCTTCTCGGTGAGCGACGGCGTGGTGTTTCCGCCATCGCTTATCAACATATTCAAAGAGATTGAAAACGACCTCGGCACACCGATGCCGCAAAGCGGAAGTCTGGTGCGCTGGGCACAACAGGGCGTACTGCTGCTCAACGCCACGCTGACCGTGCGCGAACATGCTGCCGGAAGTCATCAGCACCACGGTTGGGAGGAGTTCACAGACGCCACAATTAGCGCACTGAGCAGAGACCGCGACCACTTGGTGTTTATTCTTTGGGGCGGTTATGCACGCAGCAAAGCTAAGCTCATTGACGGCTCACGCCACCTCATACTGCAGTCGGTTCACCCGTCACCGCTGTCGGCCAACCGCGGCGGATGGTTCGGCAATCATCACTTCAGCCTTACAAACCAATACTTGCAGCAGCACGGCATGGAGCCGATTAAATGGTAACAAGACTACATTACATCACATATAGACAACGAATATGGATTTACCGATAATACAGGTGGGCGACGTGCTTGTGTCGCCCGACATTATAACAGAACAGTTCTGCTGCGACATCGATGCCTGCAAAGGCGAATGTTGCATTGAAGGCGACGCCGGAGCGCCTGTAACAATGGACGAGATTGGCGGAATTGAGGATTCGCTCGACACCGTGTGGACCGACCTCTCTGCCAACGCACAGGCCGTGATAGACCAGCAGGGAGTGGCCGACATCGACCCGGAAGGCGAACTCGTAACGAGCATTGTCAACGGTAAGGACTGCGTGTTTACGTGCTACGAGAACGGCTGTTGCCTGTGCGCCCTCGAAAAGGCTCACCGTGCCGGCAAGACAGAGTTCTGCAAGCCCATAAGCTGCGCTCTCTACCCTATCCGCGAAAAGAAACTTTCTAACGGTCTGACCGGTCTCAACTATCACCGCTGGAGCATCTGCGAGGCTGCACGCGCCAAAGGGAAACAACTGGGACTGCCCGTGTATAAATTTCTGAAAGAGCCGCTTATCCGCCGTTTCGGCAAAGAATGGTATGCCGAATTAGAGACAACCGTCGCCGAGCTGCACAAGGCAGGAATAATTTAACAATCTCATAAAAGACATAAGCGTCCGTGTTTCTGACATCAGAAGCACGGACGTTTTCGTATATACGGCAATAAATGAGATACGCTATGCATCGGTGCTTATGTCGCAGAAGGCTGTAAAAGCCAACTACACAGAAAGTTATCATATAACAGAATATAAGACACAATCAAATAAAAGGCAAAAAATAAGCCCCGACGGAAAGTTGTTCCGTGCGGGGCCAAACCATAAATAAAAGCCAGACAAAATTACTTCACGATAGTTTTTGAAACCACTTTGCCGTCGGCAGTCTTGCCTGTAACGATGTTGATGCCCTTACGATAGGTGTTAAGCTTAACACCATAGGCAGAATAGATGCCTGTAACGGTTACGGACTGAACGGCCTCAACGCCGTCGATGCCTACGGTTTCGTCAGATGCCTTTCCTGCCTTGCTCAGTCCGCCGTACTCGTTTACAGCCTGAATAAGATATTCGGCGCCGTCGGTATAGCTGCAAGATGTGGCCGTGGTGAATCCTTCCACGCTGCCGTTCTTGGTTATAACGTAGCAGATGGCGTAAGGAACGGCGTCCCATGTAACGGTCTGTTCCGACTTGTTGATTACAGGAACAGGAGCGTCGCAAGCCTCAGTCATAAGCTCCGGCTGCCAGTTGTCGTCGCCCGAAAGCACGTTCTTTATTGTATATTGTGCTGCCTCCTCATCGGTAAGAGAGTTCTTTGCATATCCCTCCACCTTCTGAGTCTTGTCGTCGTCGGCATAATAATAGTAATAGCTGCGGCGCTGTGACAGGTCAACAGGATTGCCTTCGCCGTCCACTGTGTTATAGTCGGCAAATATAGCAGGTATTCCGCCCATAGTTTCATACCATCCTGTGGCAGGTATAGTAACCTCGGCCTTGGTGTTGATGAACACGGTCTTGGGCTGATTGTGCCACGGACGGCCGAGCCATACAGAAGTTTCAGAAGGCACGCCGGGAGCAGTAATCACGTTGTTCATGAAGACATAGCCCCACTCAGAGTCGCTGTCGTGCGACGGAGCAACGATATATCCGCCGTCCTTACGCACAATGTTGATTGTGTCGCTGTCGAAATAATAGTCGCCGTTGTTATAGATAAAGTCTACAGCGCCCTCGATAAAGCTGTTCTTAACGTAAGCGCGGCAGTGAGAGTCGCTCGGTGTTATCCATGTGTCCTGATAGCTGTACATTCCGCAGTTGTTGAACACCAGGCGGTCGTTCTTGGTGTTAAGAGCCAAAGCCTGAGGTCCGTCGTTCTGCTCAACACCATAAGAGTTAACAAAACTGATGCCCTCAAAGTAAAGATTAGCAGAGCGTGCTACAAACGTTGCACCTATGTCCACATGCAGTGCGTTGTCGCCTCCGCACAGCTTATCGTCGCTTACAGACACCTTGTTGCGGTCTTGTCCGATGAAATGTAGATAAGGTTTCGACTCCGGTACGTCTACATGCTCCTTATAAACGCCTTCCTTTATGAAGATGAGCCACGGCTTAACGCGTCCCTCGGGAGCTGCGTCTACGGCAGCCTGAATGGTTGTGTAATCGCCTGTTCCGTCCTGCGCAACCACTGCGTCATATACACGTGCCTCGGGCTGCTTGCGCTCCATTGTGGTGAATGTAAGGCTTACGCCCTCGAAGGCGTTGCCCGTGCGGTCTTCTATTGCTCCGGCAGGCAGAGTGAAGGTATAGTCAGTAGAATATTTCAGACCTGTATATTTATATACAACAGTCTTTCCGCTTACGGTAGGAGCAATCTCCTCACCGTCGAGAGTAGCCTTTCCGCCGTTGGCGGCAGCCACAACTTTCTCGTTGAAAGTAAGTATAACAGAGCCGTTGGCAGTAATGTCCTTGGCATTGTCGGCAGGAAGTGTAGACACCAGTTTGGGTGCCTCGCCGTCGTCAACGATATTCTTGTCGGCAAGGACAAATATCTCGGCTACGGCTGTTCCGTCGTAATCGCTCTCACTGCCCACAAGTTCTGAAGTCCAGTCGGGCATGAAGCGTATATACACGCGGTCTTGTCCGGCAGCGTCGGCAGGCAGGTCAAACTCGCCTTCAGCCCATGCACGGTAAGGCAGAGTGTATGTTCCAAACTTAGTATAATTAGTTCCGTCAATGCTGTATTCGGCATTCACTATGCTGTGAGCATTGAAGTCGTCGCCCACGGCAGCCGAAAGTTTGATGTTAGAATATTCTTTTGTAGAGAACGAAATCTCGAAATAATACTGCTCGCTGAGGTTTCTCCACACGCGTGCAGCATACTTTCCGTTCTGTCCACCCTTCTCAGCTCCACATGCGAGCCACGAAGAAGTGAGGCCCTCGGCATTGCGCAGCGACAGCAGTCCGGCGTTGTCGCTCTCAGCCTTATAGTCGGCAGCGCGCTCCTTTGTAGGCGTATCGTTGTAAAGATCCCATCCCACTATATAGTCAACACAAGAGAATGTGGCAGTAACCTGCTTGTCGCCGTCCATGCTAATCTCGCGCACTGCGTCGGTAGAATTGTCTTCCCAGTTGGTGAACGTCAGTATGCGGTTGTTAAGAACGGTGAGTTTCACGTCGGTTCCTTCCTCATAATAGTGAACGCCGTCAACGACATTGCCCTCGGGACTGAACTGAACGAGGTTGGCATTGGCGCCGCCTTCAAGCGTGAGGTTTAGCGCGTAAACGTTGTTCTTGGTGTAAACGGCAGTGAGTGATGTGTTCTCTGAAATCTCGAACGTATAAGGATTTTCGGTAGAAACCACCTCGCCCTTGTCGTTGTTCCACGACTGGAAGTGATAGCCGAAGTTCTCCGTGGCAGTAACTGTGATGCTTGTGCCCTCGTCGAACTCTGTTCCCGAAGGATTGGAAGATACGTTTCCGGCGCCCTCCATGCCCGATTTAACCGACAGGGTGTACACGGGAACGGCAACAGGAGTGCCGTTGAAATCGGCTGTTATTGTAACATTGTTGATTGCGAGCTGCTTGCCTGCGTTGAGGTTATACACATAAATGTATATCTCAAACTTGTCGCTGAGCGTTCCAATCTGCGACAAATCGTAGTCGTAGCTTGAATAAGCTGATGCCCTTTCAGGGTTAACCGTCGATGCAATGGCGATTTTCTGGTCGCCGCTTACGGCATAGATGTCCATTGTTCCGCCGCTCGTTCCGCATTTAGCAGCGTTGAACGTAAGTTTTTTCGGAGTGAAGCTGATGCCTTTCTTAGGCACAACGGCAAAGCTGATGAACGAGTTTTCGTTCAAGGCATTGTTGATTTTCTCGGTAGGATCAAGTTTCGACAGCGTCTCGGTGCCGCATTTCTGCGTTCCGTTGAGCGTCAGTTTGCTGCCGAGAGTGTAGCCTGTTGACGACAGAGCCTCGGGAACTGATGCCTCGGCAGAAGTGGGATTAGACGCTCCCTCGGTGAAAGGCCACGCCACAGTGGCGTCGTTGGCACTGATTTCCTGTGCGCAGAGCCTGCCTGTAATGCCCGTGAGGCACAACAGCAGGATAAGCAGAGGAAACTTCATGTAAGATGTTTTCATAATAATTTTTTGATTGTTTTAATATAATACTTTACTTGTTTTAACCGTTCCATCGGCATATTCTTCCTTCACGATGTTGAGTCCCGGCTGCTTGTCGTGGCGCATTGTGCCGTCGGTACCATAATATATTGTGCGCACGGGAGCGGCATTCTGTGTCAGTTCTGAGCTGATGCCTGTGGTAGAGTCGACGGCGATGCCGTGTATCGTAACGTCGCTCAGACAGATGGTCTTGCCTGTTGCGGCATTGTTATACCAGGGATAAACGCGTATGCGGAGAGTTTCGCCCTCGTTGACCGACAGCACCGGCATTGAGCATACATACTGCATAGAGTTGGCGGGCATGCTCTTCATCTCGAAGATGTTTACAGGGTTGGCAAAGTTTTCTTCCTTCGAATAGTATATCTTGCAGCACATTCCGTTGCCGCCGCAGCCGCATACGAACATCGACATGGAGTCTACCTTGAGCGTGGTGCCCTTTGCAGGCTGAACGGCAAACTCGATGTAGCGGGTTGAAACTTCGTCGATTTCACCGTCGGGCCATGCTTCTCCCTCTATGATGTTGCGCTGAGTCTTGCGCGAAGCGTCGAAGCCTGTCCACTCTGGCCATGTTGTGTTGGCATTAGGTGCAGAATATTTCTGAACCAACATGCCGCTGTGCGACTGTCCGAGGGTGTTCATAGGTCCTGTAACCTCACACTCGTCGTCCTTCTCAAGGCGCCAGTAAGCCTGAACGGGAGCGCCGCCGTCAAGCACCACGCTTGTGCCTGTAACGGGTATGACGATTGTCTTGTCACCGCTGGTTACGGTTATTTCCTCATTTATGACGCCTTCTTCGGCAAACTCGCAACGGGCATAGAACGTACCTATCATGTTGCCTTCCTTATAGCTCATGCTGATGCTGCCCGAATAATTCTCGCCGTCGGCCGACACCTGCAGGCCCTTGCTTGCCGTAACAGTGACGTTGCCCTCTGCAGGCTGAAGGTCGAAGCCGCTTATCTGAAACTCCTTTACCACGGTCTGTCCCTTGTAAGCCTCGCCGAGGTCGGCCTTTGACGGATTGACGCTGAGGTCGCTCGTAAGGTTGATATAATCTGAAAGGATGCCCTGTTTCTGCAAAAGCTGTGCGCAGAGGCGTGCAATCAATGTGGCGCCCATGGCCGAAGTGTGGGTGCTGCCCTCGCCGTCAAAGAGCAGTTCGTTGGCCTTGGCGTCGCCGTAACTCTCATAGAGTTCTTTTGTGGCGGTAGTAAGATCAACGTAAGAAACGCCCATTTCATCGGCTACCATGCGCATCTGATAAGGATAGTCATAGGTGTGGTCGTCGGTGCTGACCTTATTTCCCTCGGTAATGCCCGATGAAGTGAGCAGCGAGAAGTCGTCGCCGAGGTCGTGGCGACCGTTGCGGCGTATGGTGCTGCCCGTGAAATATTTGCGGCAGATGGCGCCTACCAGTACAGGGGTTGCGCCCAGGGCGCGCGTCTCCTCAACATATTTGCGCAGATACTCTTTATAAGTTCCGCTTGCGGTTGTGCCGCGATAGTCGGTTGCGGCGGCTTTGTCGTGCTGGCCTATGCTCTCATAATAGGCCTTAACCTCGTCGCCGTCCATGCCGTCGTTCTTCTCGTCGTTGTGGGCAAACTGTATCAGCACGTAGTCGCCGGGCTGTATCTGCTTCTTGACCGACTCCCAGTAGGCTGCCTCCTCATAGAAGCTCTTGCTGCTCGCGCCACTCTTGGCACGGTTGTTAACTGTTACAGCATCGGTGAAAAACTGCTGAAACATCTGTCCCCAACCGCGCGTAACGGTTGTCGACTCGCTGTATGTGGCCATCGTAGAGTCGCCTATGGTGTGTACCTTTATTGCCATAATTGACGATGATACCAGCATACCTGCTGCTAAAAGCGTAGATTTAAAAAGGTTCATAATGCTTAAGTTATTTTTTAAGGTTATAATTTTCGTAGATAGTCTGAAGTAGATTCGGCTGCAAAGATAACCTTAATATGCCGATGAAATGGGATAAAAATTGTTCGGAAAGGTGGACTTTTCATCATTTTATGCCGATAAACCGGCTTTTTACGGCACACTGCACGGGGCATGGACATACAGGCGGGATTACCGTGAAAAGGCATACTGAACAACGTACTAAAGACAACGGCTTTGTAAAAGGCCACGTTTTAGGATGCAAAAGGCCATGTTTTAGCACGCAAAAGGCCGCCTTTCAGAAGATAAAAGACGGCCTTTTGCAACGCATTGATTATCTGACAGTTACAGAGGTGATATTGACACGGACTAAAAAGTATGCAAATCAGCCGTGCTGCGAATACTTTTTGCGGTAGTCTGACGGTGTCATGCCGGTCTTGGCCTTGAAAGTGCGGCCGAAGTATTTGGGATCGGTGAAACCGACAGAATATGCTATTTCGGAGAACGACTTGCGGCTCTCAACTATCAGCCGCTCAGCTCTTAGTATGCGCATGTGGCGCACAAAGTCGATGGGCGACATGCCGAAGAGCGACTTCACCTTGCCGTAGAACACGGTGCGGCTCAGGGCCATGGCTTTGGTTATGTCGTCTATCTTGAGGTCGGGGTCGGATATGCGCGGCTCAAGATACTCCACAAGTCGGCGCGCAAACTCCTTGTCGGCATCGGCTATGCCGGGCGAGTCGGCTTTATATATAAGATGTCCGTCGCCCGCTGCGTTGAGCTTGCTTACGTATGCCTGCTGAAGCTGGCGGCGCTGGCGTATGATGTTGTCGACACGCGACTTAAGGTAAGACATGCTGAAAGGCTTGGTTATATAGTCGTCTATGCCCTCGTTGAGTCCTTCTATGCGATAGTTGATGGCAGTTCTTGCCGACAGCACCACTATGGGTATGTGGCTTGTTTCGGGGCAGGCCTTTATCTTGCGTATCATGGTCATGCCGTCCATCACGGGCATCATTATGTCTGTGATGATGAAGTCGGGCTGACGGCTGCTTGCCAGCTGCAGGCCTTCCTCGCCGTTGCGCGCCTCAATGATGTCGTAGCTTGACGAAAGACTGCTTACAAGGAAATAGCGCAGCTCAACATTGTCCTCAACAATGAGCACGGTGATGCGGCCGGAAGAAAAATCAAGGTCGCTTACTGCCGTCTGATTATGCTGCAAATCGTCAAAAACGGCGGTTTCATCGGCAGCAGGCACAGTCATATTGGCGTCGTCGGCATCGGCGTCGAGCTTCTTCAGGTCGAGCGACTTGTTAACGAGTTCGAGCATGCGCATTGAGTTTTTCTTAACCAGCTGAAGATATGTACGTGCCTTTGCCGACAACGGTTCTTCGCTTAACACCTGACCAACGGGGCCGTCGATAAGCGTAAGAGGGGTGCGCAGCTGATGGGATATGCCCGTGAAGAAGCGTAGCTGACGCTCCTTAAGACGCTTCTCCATGGCTACGTTGCTGCGCAGGCGCCACACATAGAACAGGGCCGAAACAATGGCCAAGGCTACAAGAACATAGAGAAGCATGGCCCAGCCGGTTTCCCAAAACGTGGGATGCACATATATCTTAAGTTCGCGGGCGTTGTCGGTCCACACTCCGTCTGAGTTGGTGCTTCTAACAACGAGCGTATATTTTCCTGCCGGTATGTGGCTCAGCGACGCACTGTGGCTCATGCCCGTATAGCTCCAGTCGTGGTCAAGCTCCTTTATCTTGTAGGCGTAGCGTATCAGGCGGTTGCCGTTATAGTCGAGCGCTGAGAAGAATATCGTAACGTTGCGCTCGTCTTTCGGTATGTCGAGCATGGTTTTGCCGAGGATAGGCGTAATCTGGCGGTCGCCCTGAAACTGCACTCCGCTGAACACAATCATTGGCTTATAGCGGCTCTTGCTGATCTGACCGGGACGGAACGACAGGCTGCCGCCGATTACTCCGAGGATTATCTCGTCGCCGCGCGGCGACACATAGGGCTGCGCCTCGGTGAATCCGAGGTCTTCTTCCCAGTCGTTAGAGCCGTAAATCTCGCATTGCCCTGTCTTCTGATACAGCTTGTCAACGCTGCTCTCGCGCACCAGCCACAGATTGCCCGACGCGTCTTCAACAACCGACTGTATCAGTCCTTCGTCGGTATTTATGCCGTCGACGCTTCTAAACGGAATGTTGTTGCGGAGCAATTTTGACGTAGACGCCACCTGAAAACCGCCGCCCATCGTTGTTGCATACAGACGGCCTGTAGAACGGCTGACATAGGTGTTGAGCACGTCGGTTGCCATGAGCGACGTGGTGTCGCCCTGGATATGGGTTGTGTAGTAATAGCGCACTGACGAAAAGTTGGTCACGCGGCTGCTCATCGTAACTATGCCGCCGAACGTTGACGCTATCATAACGCCGCCGGGAGCCAAAGCAAGGCGGCGCATGCGGTTGTAAGACTTGTCGCCGAAGGGCTTCATAACGTTGTTGCTGTTGATAAATGCCAAGCTGCCGTCTGACTTCATTGCCGCCACGTTGATGCCTCCGCCATAGGTGGCAACCCACATACGGCCCGACTCATCCTCACAGAAGTCGTAAATGCTGTCGCAGGTCAGCGACCATTTGTCACCATAGTTTCGCCCGTAATGCGACACTCTGCCTGAACCGACACCGCCGCGCAGCACATAAATGCCGCGTCCCTTGGTGCCTATCCACACGTTGCCCTTACGGTCTTCAGCCATAGTGTAGACGCCCTTGTCGGTGAAACGCACAGGCGAGGCGACGAGTCTGCCCGACGGCGATAGATACATCAGACTTCCGGAGGACGCATCGGCTACGGTTACGAAACCGTTGTGAAGACCTGTCCACACGCGGCCCGAGCGGTCTTTCATCACGGAACGTGCGTCGGCATCGCGCATTGATGGCGTAAACTTGAAGCGATAATGATTAAAGTTGACAAGCGTAAGGTTGTGATTGCCGGTAAACCAAAGATTGTTCTGCACGTCTTTCTTATATCTAAGGATATAACTTATGGGAAGACGGTTGCTGTTTTCGGCATTAAGATTATACGGAACAAGGCAACGGCGGGCCTCGTCGTAATATGAGAACACGCCGTCAGTCGGTACAACCCACACTGTATGGTTGTTGTCCTCATGAAATACAGGACTTGAACTTGTTGTGCCCATCCATCCGCCTGCCTCTGCCTGAAGCCAGCAGACATCGCTGCCGTCTGACGAGATAAGACTGACGCCGGGGCCGGAGGCAAATGCCCAAAGGCGTCCGCGACTGTCGGTGAAGAGCGACTTAACCTCGGAAGACGGCTGAGACGGATGCTGAACGGAGACGACGCGTGACGACGAGTCTGACGGACTGAACACCACTACGCCTATGTTGGTGGCAAGGGCAAGCGCCCTGCCGAAGCGGCACATGCCGTTGATGGCCGTAACGCCTGAAGGAAGGCGCAGCAAACGGAGCCTGCCTGAGTATGAACCGAAGAGGCCATTGCGTGAGGCGAAATAAACGGTGTGGCCGAGCTGACACATATATTCAAACATATAAGGAATATGTACGCGCGTACCATATAAATTAACGCTCGACGCTGCAAATATCCATTCGCGCCCGCTGTCGTCGGTCATCACCTTGCGTATCGGACCGTCGTAGACTGTCTTACGTGTGTCTATAACGGTTATGCCGCGGCGCTCCTTCACCGTGCGCTCGTCGATGCGGAGATTTATGTTGCCGTTGCCGAGCACCCACGCAAAGCCGTTGCCCATGGACAGGATGTTGCGGACATAAAAATTGTGCTTATAAAATGGGCGGACAAGGTCTGAAAGGTCAATATACCGGCATGTGGTGCAGTCAAAGAGATACGCCTTGCCGTCATAGGTGGAGCACCAGATGTCGCCGCACGAGTTGGGACGGATAAACTTCAGGCGGTTGGAAGTGAGCACCTGCCCTGCCCCGAACCGCTCGCTGAAACGGCTGAAAATGTAGCCGTCGTAATTGCACAGTCCGTTCCATGTTGACACCCACATCATGCCGTCGGGCGAAAGGCTGAACTCGGATATATTGTTGGCCGGAAGACCGTCATCGATGGTAAACGTCCTGACCTTGCAGTAAGGCTGAGAAAGGCACGGCGAAGCCATGGCAACAAAAATAATTGAAGCCATGAGCAATCGCAGGAATAATAAACTACCATAATATCTCAACATAAACGGACTGAGAAAAGAACGCAGCAGATTAGTAAAGTAAGACTGATATAAGGTGAACCAGTAAGAAACAGGATTATGACTTGCGGTAGGACATGGGCGACATGCCTACATGCTCCTTAAAATATTTACCCATAAACGACTGATTGGGAAAACACATGTCCTGAGCTATTTCCTTTATGCTCTTCGTGGTGTTCTTCAGCTGCACGCGAAGCTCCATAACGACATAATTGTCAATCCAGTCGTTAGGCGTGCGCTTGCTTACCTGCTTGACCGTTTCAGAAAGATACTTGGCCGTGATGCACATCTGATGGGCATACCAGCCTACGCGTCGCTCCGTTCTGTAGTTCTGTTCCACAAGACGTATGAAAGTGGTGAAAATGGCTTCGGCACGAGTCTGTTTCTTGTCGTTGCCCATCTGAATACGGTATATGGCGTTGCTGAGATCGTAAACCATTGCAGAGATAAGCATCCTTACTACATCCTTACGGAAATGTTTGCCCGACTCGTCAATCTTCTTTTTAACGAGTTTGAAATAGTCAACAGCGTCTTCTATCTCGTTGGCCTGAAGCTTAAATACCGGGTGGCTGCGTGAAAACAGGAATAATGATGACAGTTCATGGATGCCTTTGACTATCTCGTGAAAGAAATCGTAAGACATCATGATGCCGATGCCGCGGACGTCGTCGCTGGGACGGAAGTTGTCTACTACCTGACCTTCATGTATTATATGGACTTCGCCGGCATGTACATGATAAACCTCTGTGTCGGCTGTATACTTATAGCTTCCCTGCAGGCACATACCTACGATAAGTCCCAAATTGCGGCTTGGTCTGCCGGGAACCGGCAAATTGGCGAAATCGTCAAACAATATTATATCGTCATCTATACGACTGAGATTTAAATCTTTCGTAACAGAGACAGTAGAAACTGACACCAAATCATTTTGTTCCATATTTCCAAAATTTTGTTTTGCAAAGATAACAAATAATCAGTCACACACAAACTAAAAGAAACAAATAATATATGTTTAACTCAAATATGCCATTAAGCTGCTCAGGGCTTAATTATGGTATCATATTTATGCCGTTCTATCGTTAGCTCGTTTTCTTTATCATCTTACCATATGCATAAGATAAAACGACAATCCTGCCGAATTAAAATCATATTTTTGGGAATAACAAGGCTTGTAATGAATGGCAGAACACCTCAGTTGGCCGACAGAAAAACATACGCGACAATACTTTACACAGCATGAATGCTATGAATATGCAATATACAAAAAACCCCGCCTTGACCTGACGAACAAGTCTTGGCGGGGCCTTTTCTGTTTATTTCTGTTTGTTACCTAATAGAAGCCTTACGACTAAAGATATTAAGCAACATCTGTGTAGCATCAATTATTTCAGTTTCAATGTCTTTGCGTCAACGGGAGCCGCAATGAATTTCTTGGCGTGACCTGCAGTAACCGACTTAACCGATCTGTTAACCTTTTTAATATTCTTAAGGCTTGCAGTACCACGTTTCATAATCATTGAAGCACCATTGCCTGACGGAGTGAATGTCTCAAGGGCACCACCTAACCAGCCATAGCTATTGTTATAGTTGACATAATACATCATACCGAATACATATGCACCACTCTCATCAAGGAAGCTGAATACATCACCGGTTTGCAATGCAGTTGTGGCATTGGTAACAAGAATATTGCCGTAACCGGTTTGTGAATCTACACCTGTATTAACATCGCTGAATGTAATGACACCGCTGCCGTCAAGGTTGAATTCAAATGAAAGATCCTTTAGCAACCACGGCTCAATTTTATAGTGGGTAGGATCGTTCTGGTCAACATAGAGAGTTGTTGAGTATGTACCGTCACCAAACGGATTACCTACCGGATTGTCGCTCTCATCTACAACGAAGTTAGGATAGTAGTTCTGGTTGTATGTTCCAGAGCATACAGATGTCCACTTAGCTGCACCTGATCCACCGATATCAAATGTGAAAGGTGTAGAAGAATGTGCTCTCATCTTGCCTTCAGAATCGTAAGCGATAACAATCATGTTATACTTGCCGCTCTCTGAAATAGCAACCTTAACCTCTGAAGTAGCATTAATTTCGTTAGCTTCGAGAGCACCCTCATTAACAGCGTTTACAATCTCGTTTACATCATCGCCGTCAGCTGCAACCAGATATTTTGCAGATGCAACATCAGCGCCGAGAGTAATAAGACCCTGTGCATAGTTGTTTCCTGCAACATCAGTGAAGCGGCCTGTATAAGCAAATGAAGTAGAGAAGTCGGTAATCTCATGTCCGGGAAGAGCTACAGCCAAGTCAGCGCTGTTTGCATAATATACAGGATTCATTGAACCGTCGAAGTTACCAAGCAGACAGTTCGCCGGGAATGTAATTACACCATCCTCAAGTTTACCGAACAGCTCAGGAACATTAGCCTTAACTGCATCAAGGTTGTCGCCGTTCAGCAGGTAGTAATAAACATAGCTGAATACGTGGAGCGCACCCTGACCCTGAGAAGCCATACCATCGTCGAGTCCGGTATAGAAGTCACCGTCGACGTATACGAAGTTAGGATCAGTAGCATCGATGACAATGCTTGTGTTTGTCTCGCCAGTCCATTTGAATACAGGGCTGTCGATGTCTACGTATGTGCTATAGAAATTTGTTCCAGCTCCATAAGGAGATACGACACGGTATTTACCCGGTGTAATAACATTCTCCTGAATTTCCACCTGATATGTAGTAACACCAAGTCCGTACATACTGCCTACGATACCGTCACGATAGTAACCCTTGCTGCTCATTGTCTTCCACTCTGACAGACCAGCTGCGAAAGTGTAAGTAGAAGCACCATAAGGAGTTGTATACTGTGCATCCTTGATAGCAACAGTGATGGTGTCATATTTACCATACTCGATAGCTGAAGGATCATAGTTTACATTGATGTAAGCAACAGAGTCGCCGTCGTTGAAAGTAACCTCAGAAGAAACCTGATATTTGCTGTTCTCAGGAACTGTAACCTCGATAGGCACAGTAAGCGCACCGCTGCGCTGTATACGGTTTACAGGTATCTGAATGCTGCTCTGATTTGAATTCAGCTCAACAGTAGAAGAAAGAGCATTGCTAAAATAAATCTGCTCACCCTCTGCTACGGCTGGGGTATATTCATACTCGTCTGTACAAGATCCCAGCGAGAAAGCCAGAACAGAGACGAGAAGCATTGTGCAATAATTGAATATTCTTTTCATAATGATAATTCGTTTTTATGGTTTTTATTGACCAGTCCAAGGTGTATAAGTTGAACTTGGGTTAGGATTGTTGTAACCGCTGAGTCCGGCATTGCCGTTCTCCTCAGAAAGTACAAATGCCCAGTTCATCCAGCAAGGACGTGTAGTAGTGTTATAACGCTCGTCGTCAGAGTGGTTAGTGCCAGCATATCCGCGTACTACAGGATACGTTTGATATCAAAGAATGTCTGACCCTCGCCCCAAAGCTCGATACGCTTCTGGAATACTATTTCTTCAACAACATCGTCGGTAGAGCTTGCCTTGCAAGAATACTTAGAGTCACGATAAGTCTTCATGAACGACTCGAGGAGCTGCTTTCCGCGTGCTGCATCCTGATGAGCAGCAGCCTCAGCCTCGATGAAGTACATTTCCTCAACGCGCATCAGAGGATAGTCAGTAACACATGCGATAGAATAAGTATCAGTGTTACCCTCGCCCGGACGGAACTTGAGTGACGCATAGTCAGGAAGTTCTGCTCCAAGAGCATTGTCTACGTAAGTGTTCTTTCCGTACAGAGGAGAGCCAGAAGGAGCTTTCCACATAAGCTTACGCCAGTCGCTATCGCTTAGACGCTGATACATGCTTGCATCAATCATGATAGGAGATGCATCAGTGGCTCCATAACCGAAGTGTGTCTCGCAGCTCAGGAATGAAGTCCAGTTGGCAAGGTTGCTGTAAAGAGACTCCTTGGTCTGCTGTGAAGCCCACATCCATTTTGTACCGTCGTTGAATCCGGTAGTAGTGTTCAGGGCGTCAGTCTCAGTCATAGGTGAGGTTGTAGCATTATCAATAGCCAAACGTGCATACTTCTCAGCCATAGGATAATTCTCTGTCCACATGTACAGACGTGCATAAAGTCCATAAACAGCGTCGAGGTGAGGCAGAGTCTTGTCAGACAGATTCAGGTATCCTATCCATTTCTCAGCTCTCTGCAGGTCGTTGAGAATGAAGGCAACCATATCAGCCTTCTTAGCACGAGGATTGTTACGTGCCTGAGCCTCTGTAGTGTTCTCGTCAACGATAGGCAGTGTAAGACCAGAAATGTCGTTGCCTTCAGGACTTACAGGCTGTGTCTTGTCGTTGTCAAGGAACTCATACTCACGTGCCATATCCAGATAAATCATTGCACGGTAAGCGTAGCCGGCAGCGAGATATCCGAGCTGCTCGTTAGTTGCGTTTGTTGAGTCAACGGCAGCAATAAGGTTGTTAGATGTTGAAGCCAGTTTCATCTGGTAGTTCCACAGATACTGTGTGTTCCTATACAGGCGGTCGATGTAAAGCAGTGTAGCCCAACTAGAGAATTGGTTATAGTTACTGTAAACATGAGCAACATCCTGTGTCATACAGTCGCGGATGTGCATCATTGCACCATAACCGAAGGCCCAGTCAACACGGGTTGTTCCGAAATAGTTGGCATTGAGATAAGCCGGAATAGCCATCAGAAGTCCCTTTGTGGCAACAGCAGACTGCTGCACCTGCTCCTCGGTGGCACCGCTCGTAGGCTGAGTCTCATCTATACAGCTGGTCAGTGATGTTGACGAAACGGCCATCAGGACCAGACTTAATCCGTATATTAATATCTTTTTCATGTTTTTATTCCGTTTTTATTTTTAGCTTAGAATGTAACTGTCAAACCTCCAGAGATTGTGCGGATAGGTGAGTAATATGCATTAGATGTGCCACCTGACAAGCTCTGACGAGGATCAAGTCCCTGACGTTTAGACCAAAGCCAGAGGTTTGCACCTGTAACATATACGCGCAGCTTGCTTATACCAATCTTAGATGTGAGGTTGCTGGGCAGAGTGTAACCAATGTTAACGTTCTGCAGGCAGAGATATGACGCACTTGTCAAGAATCTGTCAGACTGATAGTTTGTATACTGGTCGTTGTACTGCAGACGAGGAATATTGGTGTTAGTGTTCTCAGGAGTCCATGCGTTCAGGATGTCAGAGTGGAACTGGAATCCCTTGCTTGTACCCATTGCGCTTGCGTAAGAAGAATCGTAAACCTGACCGCCGAGCTGATATGTGAAGTCGGCAGAGAAGTCGAAACCTTTGTAAGAGAAACGTGTTCCGAAACCACCGTAGGCATCAGGAAGGGCTGTTCCGCAGAGGTGCATTGTAGCAGAACTTGGGTCGGTAACCTTCTCCTGACCTGTTACGTTTCCATTCTCATCTGTAACGTCTTTCCAATACAGAGCCTCACCTGTCTCAGGATTTACACCGGCGTATTTAGGCAGATAGAATGTATAGATAGGCTCGCCTTCGCCATAGAAGTAGTTGCCGTTGCTATAACCTTCAACACCGTCGATGGTGTATGTCTTGTTCTCAGCAGGCATAGAAGTAATTTCATTCTTGTAAGCTGTGAAGTTTACGTTAACGCCCCACTCCAAATCCTTTGTACGGATGATGGTTCCGTCGAGTTCAACCTCAACACCCTGGTTAGTCATATCACCGATGTTGTCATAGTAGCCGCTGTATCCGAACGAAGGAGGCAGTGTGAACCATGCAAGCATGTCGCTGGTCTTGCGATAGAAGTACTCGATACCACCGGCAAGACGTCCACGGAAGAATGAGAACTCGAAACCTGTGTTGAAGTTACCGCTCTTCTCCCAAGAAATAGTCTCGTTACCCTTTGTTGTAGAAGGAACGAAAGATATGCTTCCGTTAGAGTCCTGAATTGAGTAAGTGTCAGTGTAGAGATAATCAGGGATGTTGTCGTTACCCTGCTCACCGTAAGAAGCCTTGAACTTCAACTCGTCAACCCAAGGAGCGTTGAACCATTTTTCCTTGCTGATGATCCATGCGCCACCAAATGACCAGAAGTTACCCCAACGGTGATCCGGGTGGAAGCGTGAAGAAGCATCACGACGATAAGAAACTGAACCGAAGTACTTGTTGTCGTAGTTATACTGTGCACGGCCGAAGAAACCTTCAGTGTTGTAGTCAGTTGTATAAGAATCCATAGAACCGTCAGTGATAGCACCAGAAAGTTCTGTATTTGTCAAAGAGAAGATGTTTGTTCTTGAAGCTGCGAGCACATAGAGACGTGTGCGGTAATACTCATGACCGAGCATAACCTCTACATCGTGCTTGCCGAACAGGCGATGCCAGTTGAGCAACTGCTGGTAGTTGTAAGCCCATTTACGTGTGTGATATTTTGCAATTCTGCCACCCATAGAAGCAGTCTGACCGAACAGGTTCTGAGATGTGTTTGTCTGGCGAGCCTCATCAAGCATTACACTGTTTGTTGATGTGAACTTGAAGTCTTTCAAGAAACGGATTTCAGCAGCTCCGACAGCGTTGAGGGCATTACCTTCGATATTGTCGGTGTTAAGCTGGATATCGCTGAACGGGTTAGCCTGTGCGTAAACAGGACGTGAAATACCGATAATGTCACCGTCACCATAGTCATAAGTAGGAAGACCTGTAGCCTTGTTGATAATAATATTACCATTTCCGTCACGTACATAGATAGGATAGATAGGAGCTACGTTGTTAACGGCGAAAAGGTTGCTGGAGTCAGAGCTTGAGCCATCGCTGCCAAGGTAGTTAGAGTTAGAATGAGTGTAGCTCATGTTACCAGAGAGTTTTAACCAGTCTCTCAACTGATAGTCAGCCTTCAGACGGCCAGTGAAACGCTCATAGTCAGAGTTCATTGTGATACCCTCATTTTTCAGATAGTTGGCAGAACCATAGAAAGAACCTTTGGCGTTGCTTCCTGTTGCTGTCAAAGTGTACTCCTGACGCAGACCATTCTGATAAGAAGCGTCACGCCAGTCGTCAGGCAGCAATGTATACTGATTGCCGTTGTAGCTGATTACACGGCCAAGTGTAGCGTTAGGATTGAGTCTGCCGTTCATACCGATCAGAGTCTGTCCCTCTGGCACTGTATAAACGTTATATCCAAGACCGTATGCATTATTTGCAGTAAGGTTCTGGCTAGCCCAAAGATAAGCCTGGTTAGCGTTATATCCGAGCTTGTCCTGTGCATAGTTGTTCAATGCTGTATACCACAACTCGTAGTATTTAGCAGGATTATTTACATAATTGTATTCAGGAAGAGCCTTTGAGTTAGAACCCCACTTAGCGTCAACTGTTATAGAAGAAGTACCCTCGCGGCCGCTCTTTGTTGTGATGATGACAACACCGTTGGCACCACGCGCACCATAAAGGGCTGCTGAAGCTGCATCCTTCAACACTGTCATTGAGGCAATATCCTGATTACTTATAGAGTTAAGGTCGCCGTCGTAAGGAGCGCCGTCGAGAATAATCAACGGATCGTTGCCGGCATTAATGGAGCTGACACCGCGGATACGGATACTGAAACTCTCCTGGCCAGGTTGTCCTGTTGCAGTATTAATCTGCACACCTGATACCTTACCGGTAAGAGCGTCAACCGGGTTAGCAACTGAACTCTTGGTAATGTCTTCTGACTTAACGACGGCTGCAGAACCCGTGAAGGCTGATTTCTTTGCAGTACCGTAAGCAACGACCATCACCTCGTCGAGGTTGGTCTCATCCGGAGCAAGAACCACGCGGACACTATTGCCCTTTACCGTTACGTCTTGGTCAACCATGCCGACATAAGTTACTTTCAGCTTGTTGTGCCCTGAAGGCAGACTGAGCGAGAACTTACCGTCAGCGTCTGTCACGGCACCTACATTGGCACCCACAACGCGGATGGTTGCACCGATAATCGGCTGACCGTCCTCCTGAGACACCACGGTTCCCGTAACCGCTTTTTGCGCCAGTGCCATTCCTATTGACAGGAAAAGGCAGGCCAAAATCATTGTTAGTCTTTTTTCCATAAATACTCTCTCTAATAAATAAATAAGTTACATTCTTGACCTAAAGGCTACATCGGCTTAAATAAAAATCAGTCATAAGGATTAAGCGGTATTGACATTTTGTTTTTTTGGATGACAGTTGTTCGCTTTTGCTCAGATATAGCTGTCCGGGGCGAGACAATGCTGATGACAATATGACAATAGGAAATGCTAATACGGCTAAATTTATTAATGTATATGCAGAATTCCACTATATGCCGAATGACATTTTTGTACATATTGTCATCTCTATTTCTGATTTTCTTGATTATTACAGATAATTGTGACTGTTTTTTGCGACTAAATGATAATGTGTGTGCTATTAAGGTGTTTTTTTCTTAAATACAGATTTTTTCCTGCTTATAGGGCGCACAATCAGTCATGTCTTTGCTACAATTGACTTGTATAAAACTGTATATTTATGCAAAATGAATATTCTTGCTTTAATTTACACATTATTTATATATTATTCAAGAAATAATGATTTTCAACATTCTTTATATAGTCTTAATGGCAATATCATTTGATGAACTTTATGTAAAGTATTGTCTTTCAAGTGTTTATAGCGGTATTGAGGCTTAAATGAATATTTATGTAAATTTTGCGTTTACATTTTGAATAAAGTAATCAATTCAGATTAAAAGTGTAAAAAATTAACTCAAAATATGTAGCTAAATACATCTTGTAAGTTTTAATTTAAGATTTAGTGCATTAAGATTTAATTTCATTAATATAAATATAAAGGTGTAAATGGCATGCCGTATAGTCATGCGAAAAGACAAAAAGGGTAGATATACACTTTTTATACAAATCAAAATGAAAGTAAAATAATACTCAAAGTTTCACTTTACATAAATATTTATATGATTCTGTCAGTTTTATGTTAAAAGCCCAATGTTGATACACTTTTTTTTCATTCATATTTTGGAATTTATGAAAATATCCTTATTTTTGCATATTGTAACAAAAGTATAATTTATTTATTTAATTAGAGAGAGTATTTATGGAAAAAAGACTAACAATGATTTTGGCCTGCCTTTTCCTGTCAATAGGAATGGCACTGGCGCAAAAAGCGGTTACGGGAACCGTGGTGTCTCAGGAGGACGGTCAGCCGATTATCGGTGCAACCATCCGCGTTGTGGGTGCCAATGTAGGTGCCGTGACAGACGCTGACGGTAAGTTCTCGCTCAGTCTGCCTTCAGGGCACAACAAGCTGAAAGTAACTTATGTCGGCATGGTGGATCAAGACGTAACAGTAAAGGGCAACAGCGTCCGCGTGGTTCTTAGTCCGGATGAGACCAACCTCGACGAGGTGATGGTTGTCGCTTACGGTACTGCAAAGAAATCAGCCTTCACCGGTTCTGCAGCCGTTGTTAAGTCGGATGACATTGCAAAGATTTCAAGTTCTAACGTAATGTCTGCACTTAGCGGTAAAGTTTCAGGTGTACAGATCAACTCTGCAACAGGTGCGCCTGGCCAGGAGAGTTTCAGTATCCGTATCCGCGGTATAAGCTCTATCAACGCAGGTAACGACCCGTTGATTATCGTAGATGGTGCTCCTTGCGATGCCGATTATATAAACAACCTTAACCAAAACGATATTGCCTCAATGACAGTATTGAAGGATGCAGCTTCAGCAGCCCTTTATGGTGCGCGTGGTGCCAACGGTGTTGTCATCATCACAACAAAGAACGGCCGCGAGGGTACTTCTGCCATAACAGTTGACGCCAAGTGGGGTGCCAACAGCCGTGGCGTGCAGTTCTACAACACTATAGAAAGTCCTGCAGCTTACTACGAGACTTACTATCAGGCATTGAAGAACTACAGCCTAAATAATGGCAACGATAACATGACAGCGCACAAGTGGGCATTGAACAACATGTTCTCCGGCGGTTATGACCTGGGTTACAACGTTTACACAGTACCTGAAGGCCAGGACTTCATTGGTCTGAACGGCAAACTGAACCCTAACGCAACACTCGGCCGCGTTATCAATGTAAATGGAACAGATTATATGCTTTATCCTGACTCATGGCGTGACGCTGCTTATCAGACAGGTCTCCGTCAGGAATACAACATCACTGCAACAGGAAGCAACGACAAAGGTTCTTTCTACGGATCTGCAGGTTACCTGAAGAACGAAGGTATCAGTATCGGTTCTGACTACGCACGTTTCACAGGCCGTTTGAAAGCTGACTACCAGCTCAGATCTTGGTTGAAACTGTCAGGTAACTTCAACTATTCACACTACAATGCCAACTCTTTGTCAGACGATGGCGGCAGCACTGTAGGAAACATCTTCATGGTTAAGAATATGGCACCTATCTATCCTCTGTACATCCGCGACGCAAACGGAAACATACTTCAGGATTCAAAGACAGGCCTTGCACAGTACGACTGGGGTGACGGATCCATCACAGGTCTCACACGTCCTGTCATGACAGGTTCAAACCCGATCTTTGCTAACTATTTCAACAAGAACGAGCAAGATGGTAACAGCCTCGACGCTACAGGTACAGCAGAAATCCGTTTCCTCAACGACTTCAAGTTCACTTCTGTCAACACTGTAATGCTCGACGAAACAAGATTTACTACAACTTACAACCCGTTCTACGGCCAGTTCGCCGCAAACAACGGTTCAATAGACAAGTCACATGCCCGCAAATGGTCATACAACTATCAACAGCTGCTCAACTGGCATCACCTGTTCGGCAAGCACGACGTAGAGGTTATGCTCGGTCATGAGTACTACCGCACACGCTACTACCTGCTGACAGCTTCTAAGAACAACGTATTCTCGATAAACAACAACGAGCTTTCAGGTGCAGTAAACAACGGCTCAATGGATTCATATACAACCGACTACAACGTTGAAGGTTGGTTCGGACGCGCTCAGTACAACTACGACAACAAGTACTTCGGTTCATTCTCATATCGTCGTGACGCTTCTTCACGCTTCCACCCGGATCACCGTTGGGGTAACTTCTGGTCATTTGGTGGCGCATGGATCATCAGCAAGGAAAAATGGTTCAACGCTCCTTGGGTTGACGAGTTGAAGTTCAAGGCTTCTTATGGTGAGCAAGGTAACGACAACATAGGAAATTACCTCTACACTGACACATACAGCATTGTTCCTGCCGGCACAGGCGCAGGTGTATCAGTTGCATCAACCAAGGGCAACAAAGAAATCACATGGGAGAAGAACGGAAACTTCAACACAGGTTTCGAATTCTCATTCTTCCGCGGACGCCTCTCTGGTAGCATCGAGTACTTCTACCGCCGTACAAGCGACATGCTCGCATTCTTCGCACTTCCTGCTTCTTCTGGATGGAGCGGATACTACGACAACATCGGTAACATGCAGAACATGGGTGTTGAGGTTGAGTTAGACGGTACACCTATCCGTACAAAGGACTTCGAGTGGGGACTGAACGTTAATTTCACAGCCTACAAGAACAAGATTACTTCTATCGCTGACGAAAACAAGACAACTGTTGTTGAAGGCTCAGAGGGTTACCAAAGCGGCATGAACTACTACGGCGAGGGTCTTCCTCTCTACACATTCTACATGCCTAAATATGCAGGCGTGAACGAGAAGGGACAGTCACTGTTCTACAAGACAGACGCTGACGGCAACATCACAACGACAACAACTCCGGGTGACGCTACATACTATCTCTGCGGCACAGCTCTTCCATGGGCATACGGAGGTTTTGGAACACGCTTCTCTTACAAAGGATTCGACCTGTCAGTTGACTTCAACTATCAGCTCGGCGGTCAGATTTACGACTCAGACTATGCAGGCATGATGGGTATCACCGGAACAGGCCGCGGTAACGCAATTCACGCAGACTTGCTGAACTCATGGACACCGGAGAATCCTAACTCCAACATTCCTCAGCTGATTATCGATGATCCGAGCGCTACTACAACATCAGACCGTTTCCTCATCGGCGCTTCTTACCTGAGCCTGCAGAACCTCAACTTTGGCTACACATTCCCGACCAAGCTGACAAGCAAGATTGGTGTTGGCAAACTTCGCCTCTACCTCACGGCAACAAACCTGTGGCTGTGGTCTAAACGTCAGGGTCTTGATCCTCGCCAGAGCATCACAGGCGGTGCATCTACAGCATATTACTCTGCAATGCGCACAATATCAGGCGGTATTACTGTAACTTTCTAAAAACATTAAAACAAGAAGAACATCATGAAAAAAATAATGACTATATGCCTCGGTACAGCAGTGGCACTGATGACCTCAATGTCATTCACCAGCTGTATAGACGAGGTGGAGCCTACAAGCGGAGCTACAGACAGCCAGGTTTCGGGCTCTGAAACAGCCGTGGCGTCATTGGTGAATGGTCTTAACTCTTATGCCACAAACATATGGAGTTCGTCAACCTATCCTGCCAGTTTCGGATACCCGGCACTTATGATTATCCGCGACATCCAGTCAGGAGAAGTTGCATACGGCGACAAGTCTAACGGATGTATATTCCAGAACTGGCTTGCCGACATCTATCTGTCACGCGAATACTTTGTAAACCAGTTCCTTTGGTATTACCAGATGCAGTATGCAGGAGCTGCAACAAACGCTATAGAGAAAATTGACACGACTGCCAACGAGGCAAACAAAGGCTACTATGCCGCAGCACTGGCATACCGCGCAATGCTTTACATCGATATGGCACGCGAATATGAATGGCTGCCTAACGACATCACTCAGGGACTGAGCCCGGAGGGAAATGACATTACAGGCAAAACTGTACCTATCGTAAAAGAAGGCATGACAGAGGACGAGTGGCAGAACAACCCACGTGCGCCAAAAGATGAGATGAAAGAATTTATCCTCGGCGACCTGACCAAGGCTGCAAGCATGATTGGCCATCTCAGCGACAACAGCAAGACACTGCCTCACCTCGACTGTATATACGGTCTGATGGCACGTTGCTACATGTGGCTTGAGGACTATCCTAACGCACAGAAGTATGCACGCCTTGCCATAGACAACTCTACATCAACACCTATAACACAGGCACAAGCATTGAACACATCGTCAGGTTTCAACGATATCAACCAGTGGATGTGGGGTACACAGTACTACACAGGATATGTGAACAACCTGTACTGCTGGACTGCCAACATGTGTAACGAGATCAGCTACGGATATACCGGTACCCAGCTGGGCAGCTACATACAGATTGACGCCAACATGTATAACCGCATCAGCGACAACGACTGGCGCAAGCTTTTGTGGAAAGCTCCGGAAGGACACTCTCTCGACGGAAAAAACACATACATTAACGCTGAGGTGGGAGCACAGCTTCCGGGCTATGCATCACTGAAGTTCCGTCCGGGCGGCGGCAACACCAACGACTACACTGTTGGCAACGTGGTAGGCGTTCCGTTCATGCGTATCGAGGAGATGTATTTCATCGAGGCTGAAGCAGCCGCGCACAACAACGAGGCACAGGGCAAGCAGCTACTCGAGCAGTTCATGAAGCGCTATCGCAATCCTAACTATTCATGCAAAGCTGCCAACGTTATCGACGAGATAGTATTCCAGAAAGCTATCGAGCTTTGGGGTGAGGGTCAGTACTTCTTCGACATCAAGCGTCTGAACATGCCTGTAACAGAGAATTATGACGGTACAAACCACACTGCACCTTATCTGTATAATACCAAGACACGTCCTTCATGGATGAACTGGCAGATAAGCCAGACTGAGGAGATGAACAACGCTGCAGTGAACGGATACAACAATCCTACTCTTGCCGATCAGCAATATAAGAACAAATAAATTAAGTAAACAATTAAAAAGGATATATCATGAACAAGATATTCAAATATTCCATGATGCTTATCTTTTCGGCTGTGGCGCTCGTGCTGGGTTCATGTACCGAAGAGTTTGAGTATACTGGCGCAACGATAGACGGCGAGCAGGTGTATTTCAGCAATACACTCTCGTCTAATATCAACTTGAGTCCAAACGCAAATGAGGTAAAAATACCTATCAACCGTATACAGCGCAGCGGAGAACTGAAAGTAGACCTCGAGGTCAGCACTTCAGAAAACTGCGCAGTAAGCGTGCCTAATTCAGTAAACTTCGCCGACGGTGATTCAGTTGCTTACCTGACAATCACCTACAATCCCTCAACAATGGAGATGGGACGCTATGACGAAGTGAAGCTGTCTATCACAAATGCTGACTATACCACTCCTTACGGAAACAGCTCTTATACATTCAATATAGGACTTTCTGAATGGGAGACTCTCGGCACAGGTCTGTATCACGATGTTACATTCGCCAACTTCTACGGACTTGAGGCAATGACATACAACGTAACAATCGAGAAGAACATCAACAAGGATGGAATGTACCGCATTGTAAGTCCTTATGGACCCAACACATCATTCTATACAACCTACGTTGAAACAGGAACCATGGGATGGGCCAACAAGACAAATACAAGCATTGTCATCAACGCAACCGATCCTGACTACGTATATGTCAGCGGCGACTACTATCCCGGCACTGACGACGGCATGGCTTCATCAGGCTACGGCGTAATGCACCTGTTCAGCATTGTAGACTACGAGATAGCCAAAGGAAGCAGCCTCGAGTCATTGAAGGCAAGCAACCCAGAACTGTTCGGAACTCTCAAGGACGGCATCATTTCACTGCCACAGATGAGCGTTTACGTAAACTTTGACGACTCAATGGAGCCAAGAGGATATGTTGACACTCAGGGATGGGCAATAGCCCTGCCAGGTAACGCATTCACCGACTACTCTTCATCTTTCACCTACACAGGTAAGTTCACCGACGTAGCAGGCAACAACTATGCCGACGGTAATATAACACTTGGCGCTGACGTTGCCAACGCCAAATATATCGTTGCAATGGACGGTGATGACGTTCAGGCTATCATCGACGGTATCGTAGACGGAAGCGTTGAAGCTACTGGTATAACAGAGAGCGGAAGCGTAAGAGTTCCTATCACTGAAAGCGGCAAATACACTATGATTATCGTTACATTCGATGAGGAAGGCAACATGCAGGGCAGCTCAGCCACAACATTCGAAGTTTCACTCGACAGCAGCGCAAGCAACTGGCAACCTATCTACACAGGAACATTCACTCACAATGTTGAGCCGGCATTTATCACAGATAGTGACGGAAGCTATGTAGGCAATCCTATCATCGGACAGATTACCGAGCAATACTCAACAACAATGTATCAAGACCAGAACAATCCTTCTAAGTACAAGATTGAGCCATGGATTGCCGACGGTCAGAGCCTGACATTTGAGATGGATGCACAGGGTAAGATTACATTCAAGGATGTCAACACCGGATTCTCTCACCAGCAGTACGGAACATTGTATGTAGGCGACGCAGCTGTATTGTTCGACGAGCCTGAAGCAATATCAAGCTACTATGATGAGAAGAGCAACACATTCGTATTCGGTACAGTTTACTACATCTACCAGAATAGCGCCTATGGCTGGTTAGGCGGTGCATACGAAACATTTACAGTTGGTCAGGCACAGGGTGTACGTCCGTTCAAAGGACACAAGATGCTCAGCCCGAAAATGTTCAAGACTTATTCTAAGCTCAACATCAAGAAGAGCGTGCGCAAGACTGCCGTACAGAAGCCAACTCTTAAGAGAGCAAAATTTGTGAAGAAATAAAATATTCAGCAATAGGTATTTTCACAATAAATATAAAAAAGACTGCCCCAAGTTTATCCTGGGACAGTCTTTTTATATAATCCACAAAGCAATCAGTGGCACCTGCATTGCTTACTGAATTTACCAGAGGATGAATATTTTATTACAAAACTTCTGACAGTTAACGCTCTCAGAATCGGCATGCCGCTCATGAAACGGCGGTTTGGCCAAAATAACAACAAAAAACGTTATTTTGCATAAACCACTGACAATCAGCGCTTTATGCAAATTATTCAGCAAGAACAAATTGTTTATAATTCAGAAGTGGGCCACTTAGCGGTGCAAAATGGCATGGTTAGCTCTGCAAAGTGGCCTCTTTTACGGCGCTAAAGCAGTGCTTTAGCTCATAATAACCAATGATTTTTGAGCAAAGAAGGAGAGCTTATGTAAACGTATGTTAAATACAATAATGTTTCAGCGCAATTCCATTAACATTCGTTATATTTGAGTTTTCTAGATTGCAAATTTATTTTGTCCTGACATTTTACCGTCAGGGCATCAATTTATATCATCAATTTTATCCTGAAAAAGAAAAGTTATCCTTGCTACCGGTACATACACTTTATGTAATGCCGCCGCACCAAACCAACTGCCGGTAATAAAAGAATGTCTGCCATAAAAAATTATCTTACCGACTTAAGCATCCTGTCGATACATTTTCGTTTCTGCCCCATGTCGGGGTGCACATACAGGTTGAGGGTGGTGCTTACGCTCGAGTGGCCAAGTATCGAACTAACCGTCTTATAGTCGCAGTTGCTCTCGATACATCGCGTGGCAAAGGTGTGGCGCAGGCCGTGGAATTTCATGTCGGGCATGCCGAGCTTATCCATAAAGCGCTTGTAATAGTGGCGATACATGCGCGGCTCAAGCGGCTTGTCGCTGTTGGTAAGCACGAAATCCGTGGCCGAAACGAGTCCGTAGATTGGGCGCAGCACACGCAGCAGGTTGCTGCCAATGGGTATGTCACGCATCGAACTTGCCGACTTTGGCGTGCCTATAATCAGCTTTGTGTGCTTTTTTCCGCCGCCCATGACGTACACCCGCTCTATGGTGCGCCTCACTCTTATGAATTTTTCAGGCAGCGATATGTCGCCCCATTTCAAGGCACATATCTCACCTATGCGCATCCCTGTGCAAAGACAGATGTAAAGTCCGAGATTGCGAAACGAGAAGTGTGTCTCCAAAAAAGACATAAGCCTGCGCTGCTGACTGAGAGTGAGCACCTGAAACTCTGCCTTATGTCCGTCGGCAGGAAACTTTATGTTCCAGTCGGCAGGCTCAATCCATCCATTGCGCGCCCCGTAAGCAATTATCATCTTCAACACCAGCAAAATGTCCCTTACGGTGCGCTGGCTCAGACCACTGTCAAGTTTTTCGACAACAAACTTCTGAACATCGCTCTCGGTTACAGAAGTTCTGTCACCCAGCACAGGCAGAATGTGCTTTTCAGCATTCGTTACATACGTCGCGATTGTAGACTCTTTGACCAAACGAGACTTCATATCGCGCCATAAGCCATAAATCTCACTAATAGTCTTTCTCTCCATAATTATTGGTTTATAAATTTAAGCCAATAAAGTTAACAATTTATACGGAAAAGACAACAATAAAACACGCAAAAGAATGCTTAGACAACAAATAGCCACAATGACGCAACAGCTTTACGACAAGAGCATAAAAATCAAGTCATTATGGATAATCAACATACACTTCAGAGGCGCACAGGTAGCCTTATAATGGCATAAAATAGAATTTTGGCAATTTTTTAACCGCAAGTTAATAAAGTAGGCTCACATCGTAAAATATTCAGCTGCGTCCGGCTATGATTTCTGTCATGGCTCTGACTTTGCCATCGAGATAATTCACAAAGCCGTCGTCGCCAAGCACCTCTATGTCGTCAAAAAGTCCCAACACAAACCGTCCTATGCCGGCATAGCTGCATACGGGCATGTCGAGCCTGTGCCGGCCGTCTTTATCAGCCGTTATGTAAGCCTCGGCGGCAGGATATTCCTCCTTAAGAACATTATAGGACAACTGCCCAAGAAGCATGCTCACGGGCATCTGCTCTTCGCCGCTGAACATGAATATGTCGGTGTACATTTCGCGGTGGCGGTCTTCAAAAGCCCACTCTGAGTCGAGCAGCTCTGCCTCCTGCATACGGCTCACCTTGAAGGTCTTGTTTAGTTTCGATGACGGTTCGTAGCAGCGCACCTCGTTGTTGTTGTTCATCAGTCTGAACGGCTCAACGAGCCTGTCTTTCGTCGTGCGGCTGTGAGGCGACGCATAGCCGTGTATCACCACCTGGCGCTTGAGCTTTATGGCGTCGTACAGCACACCTATATTATACACCTTCTGCTCGCGCAGCTCGTCGTTGTTGATTATGTCGAAATCATAAAACCTCTCAAGTTTCTTCGTCAGGTTGTCGGCAAGCACGTCGCACTGCCCTGCCTTCTCGAGCAGCCGCCTTATCAGCACGGCCTCTTCCTCGGTGATTGATATGCGCTCAATCACCTTGTTGAAGAAAGGCGAGTTGCGGTCTATGCAGTAGCAGTTGCCGTGCTTGTAGACCTTGAATCCGCTGTCGCGGAAGAACTCGAGATAATAGTAAAGGTTGCGGCGCGATATGCCCACCTTGTCGCAGAGCCGCTCAACGGTGTAGGTGCGGTTCTCGGTGAGCAGCTGCAGCAGATACAGCTCGCGCTCAAGTTTGTCATGTCGCATGGTGTATGTCTTTCGGTTAGATATGGCGGCCCCAGGGCCAACTGTATTATCAGTAATGCCCGCGCATAAAAAACGTCAACGCCTTCGCGAAGGCATAGGCACAAGGCGCAGGCGTCAGAGCAGCCTGAACGTCTTGCGGTGATATGGCGTTATGCCGTGCTCGGCTATTGCCTGGCGGTGCTTCTTGGTGGGATATCCCTTGTTCGACTTCCAGTCATATTGCGGATATTCTTCCGCCAGACGGTCCATATAGTCGTCACGATAAGTCTTAGCGAGAATGCTCGCCGCTGCTATCGACATAAACTTTCCGTCGCCCTTCACCACCGTTGTGTAAGGTATAAAGTGGTAAGGCTTAAAGCGGTTGCCGTCAACGATTATGGCCTCGGGGCGCACCTTCAGCTGGTCTAATGCCCTGTGCATGGCAAGTATGCTTGCGTTGAGAATGTTTATCTCGTCAATCTCCTCTGGCGTAACCACGCCCACAGCCCATGCCACGGCGTCGCGCTCAATGATCTTGCGCAGCTCATAACGGCGGTGGGCCGTAAGCTGTTTAGAGTCGTTAAGGTCGTCGTTCACATAGTCTTCAGGCAGTATCACTGCCGCAGCATAAACGCTTCCGGCAAGACATCCGCGCCCGGCCTCGTCGCATCCGGCCTCAATGAGTCCTTTGTTTAACGAACTTTTCAGCATCTTTGTTCTTCCTTTTTTATTGTCGGCCATGCCCTTGCATCGTCCTGCCCTTCAGCAGACTGCACGCAAACGGGCATGGATTTTACACTTATTTAACAGATAACGTTTCAAGTTTGAACTTATTGTGCACAAACATGCATTTATTTTGCATTCGGAAAGCAACGCCAAAATGCGGCTGCCAACCATGAATTACATAGTTACAACGAAACAATAAACACTTAAAACATAACGATTATGGAAAAGCAAATAGCACTCGGACAGACAGGTCAGACTTACGGACGACTGGCAGCGATAATCAAGAAGGCTGCCCACATAGCCGGCGCACCGCTCAGACTGCTCGGCAGATATTATTCACTTGTGCTTGAACGCGACGTTGACATGAGGCAGACCAAGGCCATAACCGAAGCCCAGCTCGCGTTTTTTGCAACCGTAATGCCTGCCGACATGCACATTCTGCTGCATGTGGCAGCCTGCGCATGGTTTATATTCGCGCTGAAAAAATGCCGCTCGGTGATGAAAGAATAAGCATAATAATGCCTCAACAACCGACATATTATACGTATCATTGTCTGGACATGCTTTACAAAGACATTCAAAGTTATTAATCATACCAGAATAAAGAACGGTGTGGATAATAATCATGAAGGATTATATTTTAGCATTATACACGTTTTACCATAATAAAAAAAATCCGGACAACATGCAACACTACCATTTTCAGAATGGCTAAAGTTATGCATATTGTCCGGATGTTATAAGACTATTATGTCAGAACATCTTGCTGACACGCTTTATTCCTTCAACAAGAGCGTCAATCTCTTCTGTTGTGTTATACATTGCAAACGAAGCTCTCACTGTGCCCTGTATGCCAAGACGTATCATAAGGGGCTGGGCGCAATGATGACCGGTGCGGACGGCAATGCCGAGGCGGTCGAGCAGCGTGCCCATGTCAAGATGATGAATGTCGCCAACAAGGAACGAAACAACGGCATCTTTATGATCGGCAGTGCCGAAGATTCTCATGCCGTCAATCTCCTGCATCTTCTGCATGGCGTATTTGGTGAGTTCCTGCTCATGGCGCGATATGTTGTCGATGCCTATCGAATTGATGTAGTCGATGGCTGTGGCAAGGCCGTGAGTGGCAACATAGTCGGGCGTTCCTGCCTCAAACTTAAACGGCAGATGCTCAAAGACGGTCTTCTCGAAGCTCACGCTCTCTATCATCTCGCCTCCGCCTTGATACGGCGGCATGCGGTCGAGCCAGTCTTCCTTTCCGTATAGCACGCCCACGCCTGTAGGGCCGTACATCTTATGACCGCTGAAGGCAAAGAAGTCGCAGTCGATATCCTGCACGTCAACGGCAAAGTGAGGAGTGCTCTGAGCGCCGTCAACCATAACGGGCACGCCATGCTCATGGGCGATGCGCACAATCTCCTTCACCGGATTAACCGTTCCAAGCACGTTGCTAACCTGAGCCACGCTGACAATCTTGGTGCGATCGGTGAACAGTTTCTCATATTCGTCGAGCAGCAGTTCGCCCTTGTCGTTCATGGGTATCACTTTCAGCGATATGCCCTTACGTGCTGCCTGAAGCTGCCAGGGCACAATGTTAGAGTGGTGTTCCATCACGGACACGATGACTTCGTCGCCCTCGCTCATAAACTCGTCACAGAACGACGAAACCACAAGGTTAAGGCTCTCGGTGGTTCCGCGCGTGAAGACTATTTCGTTAACCGAACCGGCATTGATAAACTTACGCACCTTTTCGCGTGCCTGTTCGTGCAGGTCGGTTGCCTGCTGCGAAAGGTAATGCACGCCGCGGTGCACATTTGCATTGACATTGAGATACTCTTCGCGCATGGCATCAAGCACACACAGCGGTTTCTGTGTAGTAGCCGCATTGTCGAGATATACCAGCGGACGGTCGTAAACCTTACGGCTGAGTATCGGAAAGTCCTTTCTTATTTTGGTTACGTCGAACATACTTTTTTAGGAGTTAAAGTAGTAAAAGGAGTTAGAGTAGTTAAAGTCAATAGCCTAAATAATTTTATACAAAGTAAAGTGGCCAAAGACTAACGAGAATATTCAGTAAATTACAGAAGTCAGAGCAGTTAAAGCAAACAAGCCTTGAAACTTTATATTGCAAGAGATGAAAACATGCAAGTATCCGAGCTTATTTTCAGAATTAGAGCAGCCAAAGCCAAATTCCAGTCAACATTGTTACATAAAGAATGACGACATCAACAAAGGTAATGACTTTAACTACTCTAACTCCTTTAACTACTTCTAACTACCGAATTTTATCTGCACAGCTTACATCCCTCGCACTTATTCAGTTCTCCGCGGAAACGTTTCTCTACAAGATAATGCAAGCGGTCGCGAAGAGGCTCGAGCTTTATGCGGTCGATAACCTCATTGACGAAGGCAAACTCCAGGAGAAGCTTTGCCTCCTTCAAACTGATACCGCGCTGACGCATGTAGAACAGAGCCGCGTCGTTGAGCTGACCTACGGTGCTGCCGTGGGCACACTTCACGTCGTCGGCATAAATCTCCAGCATAGGCTGGGTGTACATACGCGCCTCCTTGGTAGCACAGAGGTTCTGGTTTGTCTCCTGTGAAACTGTCTTCTGAGCGCCGTGACGCACAAGCACACGACCTGCGAAGGCTCCCGTTGCGCTGTCGTCAAGCACATATTTATAAAGCTCGTTGCTCACGCAGTGAGCAACGCTGTGGTCTATCAGCGTGTTGTTGTCAACGTGCTGTTTCTTGTCGGCTATAACGCATCCGCTGAGATTACACTCGGCACCCTCACCTGCAAACACAAGGTCGGTGCGGTTGCGTGTTATTCCGTTGTGCAGCGTTATTATGTTATGGTTAACCCTGCTGCTGCGCTGCTGCTCAATAAACAGGTTGCTCACGCGCACATTCTTTGCGTGAGTCTCCTCAAGACAGTAAAGGTCAAGTCCGGCATTGTCGCCGACATAAGCCTCAATAACTTGGGTTGTAAGGAAATTGCGGTCGTCGGCAGCATGGTCGCAGAAGAGCAACTTGATTTCAGCCCCCTCCTCTACTATTATCAGCACACGACGGTTAACCATCAGGTCGACGTCAGAGCGCAGGATATTGATCACCTGCACAGCCTTGCTTACCACAACGCCCTTGGGCACATAAACCAGCAGTCCGTCCTGTGCCAGCATAGTGTTGAGAGCCGTTATGCCGTCTTCAGAAGTCTTTGCCAGTTTGGCATAATATTTCTCAATCAGTTCAGGCCTTTCGGCAGCCACCTTGCCCAGCGAGTCGACAATCACTCCCTCGGGAAGCGGCTGGCCCTTAGGCGTAGATTTACCGTAGAAGCCGTCGTTCACAATGAAATAGAGCGATGTACTGAGGTTGGGCACGTCGCATCTGAAAGCCTCATACGGATCAACCGGTATGTTCAGACGGTTGATGTTAAGTCCGTAGTTAGGTTCAAATAGCGACGGAATGTCGGTGTATTTATATCTCTCGACCTTCTTTGTCGGGAATCCAAGCCGTTTGAAATCCTCGAACGCAGCATCACGCACGGCATTGAGCGGCGCCGAGCTGTGTTCGCATATCATGTCGCGACATTGGTTGTAAAGGTCTATATATTGTTTTTCGCTATCCATCCGTTATTAATTATGAATTACGAATTAAGAATTATCAAATAAAATTCGGCATCAGCCAATTATAAATTATGAATTGTGAATTATGAATTAAAAAATTAATCCTTATCCACTTCCTCTTTAATCCAGTCGTATCCGCGTGCCTCGATTTTCTTCGACAGCTCCGGACCGGCGGTCTTTACGATGCGTCCCTTGTAGAGCACGTGAACAATGTCTGGCTTGATGATGTCGAGCAGACGCTCATAGTGAGTGATTACGATGCAGCTCGACTCCGGAGTGCGCAGCTTGTTGACGCCTTCGGCAACAATGCGCAGCGCGTCAACGTCGAGGCCTGAGTCTGTCTCATCCAGAATGCTGAGCTTAGGCTCGAGCATTGCCATCTGGAAAATCTCGTTACGCTTCTTCTCACCACCGCTAAAACCTTCGTTCACAGAGCGGTTAGACAGTTTGCTGTCAAGCTCAACAATCTTTCTCTTCTCGCGCATCAACTTCAGGAAGTCGGCAGCGTTGAGCGGCTCCTTGCCCTCATACTTGCGCTTCTCGTTTATTGCGGCACGCATGAAGTTGGTCATCGACACGCCAGGAATCTCCACAGGATACTGGAACGAGAGGAAGAGTCCTTCGTGTGCTCTGTCCTCAGGTTTCATCTCAAGCAGGTTCTTGCCGTTGAAGGTTATAGAGCCTGATGTAACCTCATAAAGCGGATTACCAACCAGCACGGCGCTCAATGTACTCTTGCCCGAGCCGTTAGGTCCCATTATGGCATGCGTCTCACCGTCCTTTATGGTAAGGTTGATGCCCTTCAATATTTCTTTGTCGCCAATCTTGGCGTGTAAGTCTTTTATTTCTAACATAATTCTTGTTTATAATTTATTCCGGCCTTACGGCTTGCGCCTGCCTGAGTTGTTTATTTCAAATCTAAAAGAGAATCCAATAGTCCGCCGAAGTCACTGCTTGTGAACTTGAACGGGAACGTAACTTTCAGTCCCACTGACAGCGCGTGGCGGTGCATCGGCGAGCGCATTGCATAGAGTGTTGTGTCCTTTCCGAATGTCGTCTGCGACGATGTATGTCCGTCGACAGCCATGCGGAAGCCGTAGTCTATCTCAAGAGCCACGCACGAGAACATATAAATGTCGAGGCCAACCACCGGCGCCACACTAAGCACGGGGCTGCTCACGCTGTACTTGCGCTCATAGCTGCCATACATTCCCGACGTGCTCACCGTGCCTGCATCCTTACGCCCGGCAACGTTCCAGAAGGTGCTTGCACCGAGATAAGGCTGCAGCGGGCACGACTTTGACAGGAAATACCAGCGTCCGCCAAGCATAATCTGCGACAGATCGGCCGATACGTCGCCTGAGTAGAAGTCCATCACCTCGTGGTCATATCCTCCGACAACCGAAAAGCCTGTCTGCGGAATGAAATACTCTATGTGAGCCGAGAAGTTAGGACCGCCTCCTGTCTTTATCGGGTCGTAATACTTGTCAGGAGTTTCGTTGAGCGTTACAACCGGCTTTACAGGACTGAGCCTGAAATCTATTGCCCATCGCCGCGAGTCATCGTCCTGAGCGTTTGCCACAAGTCTTGACAGACAAAGCAGCAAGACTAAAACAATCAAAGGTCTTGTATTCATCATAACAACATTTTTTATATATATCGTTAATGAACCGATAAACCCCTACGGCACTACCCCGCCAATTCTTAATTTTTAATTCTTAATTTTTAATTTGAATTACTATCCCACTGTGCCTTCCAACGACACGCTGAGCAGTTTCTGAGCCTCAACAGCAAACTCCATAGGCAGCTTGTTCAGAACCTCCTTGGCGTATCCGTTGACGATAAGGCCCACGGCCTGCTCTGTAGGTATGCCTCGCTGATTGCAGTAGAACAGCTGGTCTTCGCTTATCTTGCTCGTCGTAGCCTCGTGCTCCACTATCGCCGAGTCGTTGTGTATGTCCATATACGGGAACGTGTGGGCACCACAGTCGCTGCCCAACAGCAGCGAGTCGCACGACGAATAGTTGCGGGCATTGTCGGCATTAGGCGACACGCGCACCAGTCCGCGGTAAGAGTTCTGGCTGTGTCCGGCGCTGATACCCTTGCTTATTATAGTACTCTTGGTGTTCTTTCCCAAGTGAATCATCTTCGTACCCGTGTCGGCCTCCTGATAATTGTTGGTAACGGCTACGCTGTAGAACTCAGCCACAGAGTTGTCGCCGCGCAGGATGCACGAAGGATATTTCCACGTGATGGCCGAACCTGTCTCAACCTGAGTCCACGACAGCTTTGAGTTAACTCCGCGCAGGTCGCCACGCTTTGTAACGAGGTTGAACACTCCGCCCTTGCCGTGTTCGTCGCCCGGATACCAGTTCTGCACCGTAGAATATTTCACCTCGGCGTTGTCCTTGACGATAATCTCAACGATGGCGGCATGAAGCTGATTCTCGTCACGCATAGGAGCCGTACAGCCTTCGAGATAAGACACATAGCTGTCGTCCTCGGCAATGATCAGCGTGCGCTCAAACTGACCCGTGTTTCTTGCGTTGATGCGGAAATAAGAGCTAAGCTCCATCGGACTGCGCACACCTTTAGGAATGTATACGAACGAGCCGTCGCTGAACACGGCGCTGTTTAATGCAGCGAAGAAGTTGTCACGATAAGGCACTACCGTACCGATATATTCCCTAACCAAGTCGGGATGATTCTTTATGGCCTCGCCTATAGAGCAGAATATGATGCCCTTCTCGGCCAGTTTCTCCTTATAAGTAGTCTTCACCGACACCGAGTCCATTATGGCGTCTACGGCCGTCTGACCGCTAAGGGCAAGGCGCTCTTCGAGCGGAATGCCCAGCTTGTCGAAAGTCTTCATCAGCTCGGGGTCAATCTCTTTCTTGCCCTCGTCCTTCTTCTTTGCCAGCGGGTCGGCATAATATGATATAGCCTGATAGTCTATCTCGGGCACATGAACATGTCCCCAGGTAGGCTGTTTCAGCGTCTTCCAATAGTTGTAGGCCTTCAGGCGGAAGTCGAGCATCCATTCGGGCTCGCCCTTCTTCTGCGAAATCAAGCGCACCACGTCCTCGTTAAGGCCCACGTCGATTACGTCCGTATGCACATCGGTGGTGAAGCCGAACTCATATTTCTGTTCAGCCACCTGTCTTACGAACTCGTTGTTTTTATTTAATTCTTTATTATCCATCTTTATTTGTCATGATTTGGCAGAATAAAAAAATAAAAAATCTGCTGTGGTCTGCAAAGTTACGAAAAAATATAATACGGCAAACACACAGCACATTATTTTGAGTTAAAGTAACAAACCGGCACTTATTTTCAATACATTTTTGTAAATTATGCTGCAAATGCAGGTTAACAAAAAAAATTGACGGCAACCATCCTGCACGAGCAGGATAATTGCCGTCTTAAAGTCAAGTGTCTGTAGGATTAATTATATATCAGCTTTTTGTCATATTCCTTTATCAGACATCTGTCAGATGTTATTTGCCGTATGCGCCGAAGAACTTCTGCGGAGCCTCAGCCTTATAAACCTTGCCGCCTACTGTAAGACCTGTGTTCACGAAGTCCATGCCTGAGAGTGTGTAGAGGCTGTTGCCGTCGGTAGCACCGTCAACCATTGATGTTACGGCAAAGTTCCATGCAGAATCAAAGGTTACGTTATCAAGTCCTACAGCGTTGTAGTCGAATCCGGCGAACTGTATGTTGATGTCGTTGGCAGCCTTGGCGATAACGCTGTGAGCGTCTACTGCGTCATAATAGTTCTCGTGTGCCATGTTGTATCCTGCATACGGAGTCTTCACGCCACCTTCTTCCTTGTCCTGAGCAAACGGACTCTCAACGCTTCCTGAGATGTAGCAGTTGTAGTCAATAACAGAGTTGAGGTCGCATCCGTCCTTTATGCCCGGGTTGCCCCAGCTCGGAGTCATTGCGCGGAACTTGCAGTTGACCATCAGGTTGTTGAACACATTAGCAAGAATGTTCTTCTCAACATATACGCATCCGCCCTTAGAACCGTCGCGGCGCCATCCAGCGTTAATAATGGTGTTGTTGTAAGCCACACACTTGGCCTGTCCGCGGCCTGCTGTATCGTCCTGACCAGAGCTTGACAGCTTGAGTCCGTTGGTGTTAGGACTGTACATAACGTTGTAAGCTACAGTTGTAGATGTTCCTGCCTTAACGTTAACGGCCTCACCGCCTGTGGCTCCGTTGCAGTAGAATGTGTTGTGGGTAATGATTCCCTTACCGCCCTGCATATATATTCCGTCGGCATATCCGTTACGTATTGAGCAGTTCTCAACAACGAGGCTTCCCTTGAAGTCAGGTCCTGTTGTTATCTGCACGCCGTTGTCCTCGTTCTCTGTGTAGATACCGCTGATAACTGAAGGAGAGTTGGCTGTCATCAGGCTTCCTGTATATTCAATCTCGCAATAGTTGAACAGAGCCTCGGCGTTAGGATCAGAACTGTTGAGCATAAATCCGCCCCAAAGGTTCTTGCAGTCGAGCACATTGTCGAATGTGCGTGCTTCTTCAGGAATAGAGAACAGGATAGGTGCGTCGGCAGTACCGTTGCAGTAGATGTTGCCGTGAACGGTGAACTCAATGCCGGCTCCGTTGCCGTCGTTAGAGTTGAATATCACCTGAACGCCCTTCTCTATCGTGAGGCTCTTGCCAGCCTCAACCTCGAGCTGGCCTTCTACTACGTATGTTGTGTATGCATTCCATGTGCCTTCTACCTTTCCGCTGACCTTAACCTGGTTCATCGTAACGCTTACGTTGCAGGTCTGAGCCTGTGAGGGGTTGCCCTCGGGTGTGGCTGTTATAGTGGCAGAACCCGGAGCTACGGCTGTTATCACGCCGTCGGCTACTGTCGCAACGCTCTCGTCTGACGAACTCCATGCAACGTTACGGTTGCTTACATTCTCGGGATAGAACGTGCATGTCAGCGTGTCGTTCTCGCCCGGAGTCATGCTCAGAGATGTCTGTGAGATTGTGAATTTGCTCAGAGCTGAGCCTTCTTCGTCGTCATCACTGCTGCAGGCTGTGAAGGCCATGCATGAAATGGCAATAAGCATCATTGCCAAAAACTTAATCCTTTTCATAAAGAACTTATTAGTGTTGATAATTAATAAAATATGAATTGATTTTTTATGTGTATATTCTTTTATTTAGAGCTTGTATCTTACGCCGAGCATAAATGAGGCACCTGTCTTCTCCTCGCGCTCAACTATTCCGCCGTCATAGCGGCGCACGTTCTCAACCTTGGCATTGCGGTCGTTGGCGTGATAGTAGCGTATGAGCGGCGTGTTGAGCAGGTTCTGTCCCTTGAGGAATATGCTCAGTCCGTTCTTGAATGCCTTCTCAACGCTCAGGTCGAGCTGTGCCATGCCTGCATCCCAGCGGTCGTTCTCATACATGCGGTCGATAACGGCGAGGCGCTTGCCTGTGTAAGAGAATGCCAGCTGTCCGTTCCATCCGCTCTTTGCGTCCTTGAAGAGCAGCGAGCAGTTGAACACGTGCTGCGCCTGACCGAAGAGCGGACGGGTCTGGTCTACATAAGTAGTAGTGATTGTTCCAGCAGCGTCTTCCACCTCGCGCATCTTTGTAGTAGTGATGCTTGAATGGGTGAAGGTGTAGTTGGCCTTGATGCCGAACCAGTTGAAATATTTCATGAAGTCAATCTCAACACCCCAGTTGGCTGCGTCGCCATAGTTGCCGGGGGTGTAGTAAGAGTCCTGGCCCTTGACAACCATTCCGTACTCAATAGGGTCGTAAATCTTCTTGTAGAACAGACAAACCATGAACTGTTCGCTCGAACGGGGGAAATACTCATATCTGAAGTCGAAGTTGTCGGCTGTAGAGTGTTTCAGGTCGGGGTTACCGCTCTCGGTGTAGTCTTCGTTGATCATGTGATAAGGCACAATCTCGAAGAAGCTCGGACGGTTGATGGCTCTGTAATACGACAGGCGCAGGTTGGCGTTCTTGTGCACCTCGTATTTGATGTGTGCATCGGGCAGCCAGTCAATATAGTTCTGGTTTCCGCCGTTGGCTGCTCCGTCAACAGGATAATAGAGAGTGTAGCCCTGGTCGGTATGTTCGGCTCTGAGTCCGGCAATAAACTGCCAGCGTCCGCGTGTGTAGCGCACCTGTCCGTAGCCTGCGCCTATGCGCTCTGTGGCGTCATAGTTGAGCGGATTGGCATAGCTGGCTGTAACAAGACGGAAGTCAATCTCGTCGAAGTTGTTCCAGTCGTCGCCGCGGAACTGGTCATAGCGCTCTGTCAGAGTCTTGTCGGCGTCATAGGGCTGAAAGTCGAACTCGTTGTAGAAGCTCTTGCGCTTCTTGTCGCGGTACATACCTCCTGCCATGAAGTCGAACACTCCTCCGTTGTCAGTCTTCAGTTTATAGTCTATGTCGAGATATCCGGCTATGTCGTTATCGCTGTTGTGCTCCCAGCGGCGTATTGCTCCCAGGTCTTTATTTACCCACTGCGACGTTCCTGTCTTGTTGCTCATCAGGTTTATGTAGGCATTGTCAGGAGTCTCGTTCTTTGCCTCTGCAATGTTGAATCCCCACTTAACGCCAAGCGCGCCGTTGTTGAGCAGATTATGTTCGCCGCGCAGCGTAGAGTTGATTATGCTCTGATGCTGCCAGCGCATACGTATCTCTTCCTCGTCGTCGGCCACAGCGTCGCGCACCTGTGCGTTGCGGAAGTCCATGTATCCGTTATACCACGTGAGCTTGTTGCGGTCGTTGATATCGTAGTCGAGCTTCAGGTGGGCGCCGAGTCTTGTCTGCTGCTCAGAGAAGTCGCGGTTGGTTATTATCTGAACGCCGTCGCTTCCGGGGTTGCTGTCGTACATGTCGCTTATCTTGCCCTTGTTGCGGTTAGAGAAGCTGAGGGCAGCCATGACGCCGAGATGATTCTTGAAGAAACGGTCACCGTAAGAAACACCCAGCGAAAGGTCGGGCAACGGCTTCTGCGACTTCATGTGCAGGTTGCTCTTGGTGAAGTCGGTGGCGTCAACGGGATATGAGTTGCCGTATTTCTCAAACGGGCTTTTCTTGTCTATGTCGCCGTAGTTGAACGACTGGAAGTCGTGGTCAAAGAAATAAGAGTTGTAGCCTGTCGACACGTTGATGTTGAGCATTCGGCTCGACGGTGCGTCCTTCATCACCATGTTTATGGCTCCGCCTATTCCGTCGCCTTCCATGTCGGCCGTAAGCGACTTGGTAACCTCCAGTCGGTCGAGAAGTTCTGAGGGGAATATATCGAGCGGCACAAAGCGGTTCTTGTTGTCGGGGCTTGGTATCTTCACACCGTTAACCAGTGTATAGTTGTAGCGCTTGTCCATTCCTCGCAGTATGGCATACTGGCCTTCGCCCGAACTGCTGCGCTCCATCGTAACGCCGCTCATACGCTGAATTACGTTGGCAACGGTAAGGTCGGGGCTGAGCTCTATCGACTTCTGGCTCATCACGTTCATTACGTTCACTGCGTTTTTCTCCATCAGTCGGGCTGCTGTCTCAGAGCGTCCGTGGTTGGAAGCACTGACAACCACACCTGCCAGCTCAACGTCGGTGCTGGTCATAGGTATGTCTACCGACTCCTCGTCTGAAGTTACTTTCACTTCAACGGGCTTGTAGCCTAAGTAGCTGCAAACAAGCGTAAATTTGTTTTTGTCAACAGATAAATTAAAAGTTCCGTCAAGACCGCTGACAGCGCCCTTTGTCGGTGCCTCCTTGACGATAACATTCGCACCGATAATCTCTTCTCCTGTGTGCGCGTCTCTAATCTTTCCCTTAATAACTTTACCTTCAGCCTGGAGCATAACTGCGCCCAAAGCCAACAGCAAACACAACCTTTTCATCTTATTGCCTTACTATGTTTTTTATTTGTTTTTGCCTTTATCCTTAATCGCCTGCAAAAGTAGGTAATCAACGTTTCAAGAATATTACAAACATATAAAAAGGATAATAAGACTGAGGGGATGAGCACTATGACCGGGCACAAAGATATCTTTACACCTTAATATATATTAAGAAAAAAACATGAACAATAATTCTGCCGCCGCGTATCAGCCATACATAATTATAACTTTCTCATTATCAGCGGAAAAACCTTTATTTAGCCTTTGACGTAACTTTGCTTATGCCTCACATCCAGAGTAATGTTCCAAATATCAGCAGCGCGCAAGAGAGTCATGAGTTACTGACCCGAGATGATGCAGGAAACACGTGTTACAGGCGAACTGAGAAATGTAAGTATTTTTAGCTGAAAATATACATTGTCTGTCGTCATATTTATATAATCTGTCGCAATAATAACTATTGTCACGATTAATAAAGCTGCATGCCATACCTATGTTTTCATGCCATTTTCTGAAGGCATATCAACAGATGTTCTAAAAGTTCATAATATCCTAAATGTAGGTTTCCGGCTGTGACGCAATATGGCAGTTTAACAGACTGAAGGCATAACCATAGAAGAAAGGCATAACAACAAACCTGCACAAGCAAAAAACAGGTAAAAAGATCTGAGACAGACAGCAACTTAAGCCCAAACCATGCTTTAAGCTCCGGAAGAGAAACGGCATTTGCAAAAACATCCAAAAATCTGTAACATTTTATACTGTTTTTGATTACAGTCGATATATTTAACTGCCGTATACTTTTGTCTTATTAAGCAAATAACGGCCATTCGGTTTCAAACCGTTAGTGGGCCGTTTACGTGTTGTAAATGGGCCACTTTTCAGTGATAAACAGCCCACTTTCTGAGCAAAAACAAGCCACTTTCTACGGACAAATAATTTATTGCTGACAAATAAAGCACACCGGGTATACGGCAGAACGTGCTGTTATCCTCACTACACGAAATGTTTATATGACAAACGCGCTTGGGATTTGAGCTTTTAAGCAATAACAAATGAGCCGCAAAATAACGCCGTTGTGATAAATACCCCGTAATTTTGCAGCAGAAAAAACAAAACTTATAAAAACATTAAAGAACATGAAAAAGAGCATTGGAAACATCTTGGCCCTCTACCCCACACCCGCTGTAGTAATTGGGGCTGCCGTGAACGGAAAAACCACATGGACACTCGTGGCACACGTAGGCATAGTGGCGCACGACAGAATATCGGTGAGCCTTCACTCGGCACACTATATAAACAAAGGTATAAAAGAGAACGGACGGCTGTCGGTGAACATAGTTTCTGAAAGCATGCTGCCTAAAGCCGACTATTGCGGCGTTGTGTCGGGCAACAAGACCGACAAGAGCCGCCTGTTCGGAAGCGTAACGGGAGCTGAAGGAACGCCCATAATAGACGAGTCGCCTCTGAGCATGGTGTGCAAGGTGGAAGACGTATACGAATGTAACGGCTTTGAGAACTTTATTTGCAGCATCACCGACACGTATGCCGACGATAGCGTAATAGACGACAACGGAAAACTCGACTACAACTGTCTGAAACCAGTATTGTTCGAGTTTCCCACATACAGTTATCTGCGCACGGGCAGCGTGATAGGTCACTGCACAGACGCAGGCAAACAATATAAAGAAAGCATAGCCGAATGACATGAAACAGCTGATAATAATATTAATAATGATGATAAGCAGCCTTAAAGGCAGCGCACAGAACGTGATAGACGTTCACTGCCACAACATTCCCCAATTCTACACCGACATGCTTGAAAGCAACGGGGCAGCCCTCGACGAGGGCTATCCGCTGCCGGCATGGAGCGCCGAGAAGCATCTGGCATTCATGGACAGTGCCGGAATAAGATGCTCAGTGCTGACAATGCCTGCCCCTCAGCCTTACTTCGGTGGCGGCAAAGAGTGCCGCGACGTGGTGCGCAGATATAACGAACACTGCGCAGAGCTTAAAGCCAAACATCCGGGAAGGTTCTTGTTTTGCGCGTCGCTGCCGCTGCCCGACGTCAGGGCAGCCATTGACGAAGCCATATATGCGCTCGACACGCTCGGAGCCGACGGCGTTAAGCTGCCCACAAACAGCCGCGGACTGTATCTGGGCGACAAGGAGCAGGAGCCGCTCATGGAGGTGCTCAACAGCCGAAAAGCCGTGATAATAATACATCCGCACAAGCCCGTGCCCGTAAACGAAAAACTTATGGCACAGATGCCGCTGGCTGCCTATGAGTATCCGGCTGAAACAACGCGGGCACTGATGAACATGCTTGCGGCCAACCTGCCGGCACGCTATCCGCAACTGAAAATAGTGGTGCCCCACTGCGGCTCGTTCCTGCCGCTCGCGCTGCCACGTCTGAAGGCGCTCGCGCCCGCACTTAAGGCCGGAGGATATATAGGTGATATTGACATTAAAGGCTGTCTGTCGCAGCTCTACTACGACCTTGCCGGGGCACCGTCGGCAGAGGTGATACGCAGTTTGCTGACAATAACATCGCCGGGGCATATTCTCTACGGCTCCGACTATCCGTATCAGCCGGCAGAGGTGCTGACCGCCAACCTGCGCAGGCTCGACAAGGAGCTTAAAGCCGATAAAACGCTGTCGGAATACAGGGATATGTTTATGTGGAAAAACGCCGCACGGCTATTTAACATCGCCGATGCCGGCAGCACTGAGGCAGACAACAGCGCTATGCCTGAAAAAGGCAACAACAGCAAAGGCATGCTGGTGCGCATATCTGAAATAGAGATTTATCCCGAATACTTCAACGAATACATAACCGCCGCCATGAACGTGGGGGCAACGTCGGTGAGAGAGGAGCCGGGCGTGATAGCCATATTCCCGATGATACAGCAGAGAGACTCGTGCCAGGTGCGCATTCTTGAAATCTATGCCGACATGGACGCATACAGACACCACATAACCACTGCCCACTTTAACACCTACAAGCAGGGCACGCTGCACATGGTGAAATCGCTCGACCTCGTGGACATGACGCCCATGAACGCTGAAGCCATGGACGAAATATTCAGCAAGATGAAGAAGGAATAATGAAAAAGGAGTGTTATATTTGCAGCATGAACGGACTTATGGACAATTTGGTAAACTATGGTGACATTCTGTTGAGCTGCAGCATAAAACACGACATGCACATGGAACACAGAATGCCGGCGCACTCGATAATATTTGTGCGCTCGGGCAAACTGATTATCGAGGGAAGGGACAGCACCGACGAGATTACGGCCGACAACTTTGTGTTTGTGCGCCGCGACTGCTCGGTAAACGTCACGAAGGTGCCGCTCGACGGAACGCCCTATCGGGGAATAAACTTCACGCTGCCACGCCGCTACCTGAAGGAATATTATAACCGCATAGCGACAATATGCAGAAAGATGAGGGGCATAAGCCCCATAGGACAGACGGTGAACATACTGCCGCAGACCACGGGACTGAAAAGTCTGTTCGGCTCGTTCATGCCCTACACCGACAGCGGCGAGACGCCATCGGACGAATGGCTGCGGCTGAAAGTGGACGAAGCCATAATGTGCCTGCTGAACATCGACCAGCGGTTTTATCCCACACTGTTCGACTTTAACGAGGTATGGAAGATTGACCTGCTCGACTTCATGGAGCACAACTTCACCGAGGACCTGACGCTCGAAGAGTTTGCGTCATACACCGGGAGAAGTCTCGCCACGTTTAAGCGCGACTTTGCCAAAATAAGCACGCTGTCGCCTCAGCGCTGGATTACGGAGCACAGGCTTGAAAGAGCCAAGGAACTCATGATTAAAAACGGACTGACGGCACAGGAAGCGGGATATACGGCAGGATTTAAGAACAGGTCGCACTTCTCGCAGGCATTCAAAAAGATGTATGGCCACGCGCCGTCTGAATATATAAAAATGAAAGTGAAGAACGAAAAGCAGGCGCTGCGCGCAATGAAAAATTAAAAATTAAAATGCAGAGTGGTGATAAGAATCCACAAGGCTATTGACTTTAACTACTAGCCAACTTGTTGGCGATAACTCCTTTAACTACTTTAACTCCTAAAAAAGAACTCCCAAAAAGAATATCCCATAAAAAAGGGGAGAGGCAAAAGCCTCATGGCTTTCACCTCTCCCGGAAAAATATATTCTCTCAATTTATTTTTTCTTAACTGTACCTTTCAATATAGCCTTATATTCGTCAGGACTGTTGAGCAGGCGGCATGCCTCCTTCATCTGCTTGTCGTAGCGCAGACTGTTCTCCATGCTTCCAGCCTGATAATAGTAGGCAGCAACGACGTCGTTGGATATTATCTGCTTTAGCACATCCTTGTGATAGTCGAGGTCCTTGGCTATGTTGTGCTTCAGCTTCTTTTCCAGATTTTCAAACTCGGTCTTGGCATCGTCGTAATAGCCCTCAAACTCAACAACTTTCTTCAGCGACTTGAGCAGTTTCTCGCTCTCGGGGTCGTATGTGAATCCGCTCTTTATCACTCTCTGCTTGAAGTCTTCATAGTCGGCGTCAGACAGTTCAAACTCTGAAGGCTTGGCTATCGTCGGGTGAGAAGCGATGTAGTCGACCTCATAGTCGAGCAGCACCTCAGTAGAGTCGAGTCCGCTCACGGTGAGATAGTAGGCGATGTTGGGCAGCGAGTCGGGACGCACCTCTATGTCAGGCTTAATGCCGCCGCCGTCGCGCACCTCGCGTCCGTCAGCCGTATAGAACACCTTGGTCAGGCTGTCGGGTATGTGCTCGGTGTATCCGCCGCGCGCATGCTTATAGTTGATGGCCTGGATGCAGCGTCCGCTCGGAATGTAGTATTTGCTTGTGGTAAGTTTCAGCTGTCCGTTGTACGATATGTCTACAGGCAGCTGCACCAGTCCCTTGCCGTAGGTGCGTGTACCCATAATCACGGCGCGGTCGAGGTCTTGCAGACTTCCGCTGGTAATCTCGCTGGCGCTGGCTGTCTCACTGTTTACGAGCACCACCACAGGCATAACCGTGTCGATAGGCTCGACGGTAGTCTTATAGTCATAGTTGGCGCGCTTCAGCTTGCCGCGCGTCTTAACCAGCGTGATGTCCTTCGGCACAAACATGTTGACAATGTTGACTGCCTCAGAGAGAGAGCCGCCGCCATTGCCGCGCAGGTCGAGCACGAGGCCCTTCATGCCCTGCTTCTTCATCTCTATGAACGCCTTGCGCACGTCCTTTGAGCAGTCCTCTGTAAAGCTGTTGAGGTTAAGATAGCCTATGCTGTCGGGACGAAGGCCGTAATATGTTATTGAAGGCATGTTGACAGAACGGCGTGTTATTCTGAACTCCATGTTCTTGCCCGTGCTGGGACGCTTAACCTTCAGCACGAACGTTGTCCCGGCGTCGCCGCGCAGATGCGAGCTTACATAGCTGACGTCCTTGTCGGTCATCGTAGAGTCGTCGATGCTAAGGATGATGTCGCCCTTCTTCAGGCCCACCTCGGCAGCCGGGTTGCCTGCATAAGGCTCGTCGATAACAACACGCTTCAGCTTCTGGTTGTAGCGTATCACGGCTCCTATGCCCACATATCGGCCTGTTATCATGGTCTTCAGGTCGTTAACCTTATTCTCGGGATAATACACAGTGTAGGGGTCGAGCGAGCGCAGCATCGAGTTGATGGCCGTGCCCACCACCTCGTCGGCATTGAGCGTGTCTACATACATCAGGTCAAGATAGCTGTATATCTCGTTGAACACCTGCAGATTCTTTGCCACGTCGAAGTTGTGGCTCTTGCTGTCCTGGGCCGACACCGTCATGAAAGGCAGCATAAGCAGCGCCATCAGCTGAAATAGTTTTATCTTCATCTCTTCTTGTTATTATTTTCTGTTTCTGTTGCCGGGCATCATCTCATTGAGCTACGGCGCACATCTCTGCCCTTTGAGGCGTACACCTATTTATATATAAGGCCGTAGCAATCTGCACTAAAAAGCAGACAAGGCCACACCAAACGGCGCATAACGGCGACAACAGGCAGATGTATGCCGTGAAAGCACGCAGGCTGCGCTAAGAAACAACCGCACATGACACATATACGCGCGCCCGTATGGATTTATGCAAAGGTACACGTTTATATGGTGAAAACACCACTTTTAGCAGAAAAATTATTTTATTTTAGTCTAAAATTCAATTTTTTGCCCAAAAAGTTTGGAAGTTTCAAAAAATCTTCTTACCTTTGCATCGCATTTGAAAGGAAATGCATTACATGCTTCAATAGCTCAGTTGGTTAGAGCACCTGACTGTTAATCAGGGGGTCGTTGGTTCAAGCCCATCTTGAAGCGCAAGAAGGAGTTACTCAGATAACTCCTTTTTTGCGTCCCAACACTTCTACATTCATTCACACAATTACACAACGCAACAGAACACCGCAAACATTTAGGCATAGCAGATTGAACATCCCAACACAACATGCCTGAAGCTGAAGATGCCTGAAGTTAGGCAGAACCAATCATCAGCCGGAATATTTTATATCTGAAAGAATATTTACAATATCAAAAGAATAAACACTGTCACAAAAAACTTAGCCTCAATGCATAGTTTTGTATATTACAATAGCCCTAAACATACCATAAACTGGCATTTTAAGACATTAGTATATCATTCGGGCATTAATAGCGACATTTAGAATTAAATAACCAGCCATAACTACCATATTGTAAGCAAAACGACTTGATTAATAAATATATTCATACTAAAAATTACAAAAAATATATTAAAAATAAAATTTCGACGATAAAATATAAATATTTTTCATATTTTTCTTTGTAATAATTACATAAAATTACTATTTTTGTAAACGAAAAAAAACAAATACACAACTTGTTAACAGGCATAAAAGAGCCATAAAATTACAACTGATGAAAAAAGGTTTATGTTTCGCTATGGGGCTTATCATGCTCCCATTGTGCATGTCTGCACAAACAAAAATTGGTTATAGCAACGGTGATTTTGAACGCACCGACGGAGTAAGACTCAACAACAATGAGCAATGAGCAACAGTCAGCAGCAATAAAAATACCGGCAGCAAAACTAAAAGCACTTCAGGGAAAGAAAATCACTGGGGTAAGGGGAGCCTTCGGTACCAAGAACGTGGAATCAGTTAAATTCTTTATTACCGACAACCTTAACGGAACACCTTTATATGAACAGACAATCACCGGAGTAAGCACAAGCTGGAAAAGTTTCAACCTTGACACTCCATTTGAAATAACAGCAGACAAGGATTTGTATTTCGGATTCACCATTACATGTACGACAAACTATCGTCCCTTGGCTTTCGACCGCAGCTATGGCGAAGAAGGCACTTCTTACGGAATTACCGAGAACGGAAATTGGGAAGACTTGTTCGGAAGAAAGATGGGAAGCTATGACATTCAGCTGCTTGTTGACGACGCACCGGCATTTGTAGACGCATCTGTACGCCCATTTGACGCCAACGGATACTACAAGACCGGAAACGAATACAAATTCCAAGGCCAGCTGTTTAATTTCGGCAGTGAGACAATAACAAGCTTTGACGTTCACTGCACGTTTGACAACAACGAAACTGAGACATTCACATTAAATGGAGTATCAATACCCAACGCATCAACTTACAACTTTGACCTGCCTAACATATCAACTGAGAATGAAGGACGCAAAATAGTAAAGCTATCGGTAGATAACATCAACGGAAAAGCTGACGCATACGCTGACGACAACGAATGCAGCAGCTCTGTATACTTCTACCCTGCCAACATTCAGCGCTCATATCTGCTTGAGACTTTCACATCGCAGTCGTGTATGAACTGCCCTGAGGGACACAGAGTTCTTGAGGAGACGCTGAGCGAGCGCAGCGAAAGCTTCGTGCAGCTTGCGCACCACTCCGGCTATAAGCCTGACGCTTTCACAATGGAGGAAGACTCTTACTATGTTGACTTCTATAACAACGGGGGAACATTTGCACCGGCTTTCATGCTCAACAGAGCTACTAACGAGAGTATAAACGCCGGATCACCGGTGTTCAACGTAAGCCGCGTCTATATCAACGAAAGCATTGACAAGCAGGCAACAATACAGCCGTATGTCGAAATGAAACTTAACACCGACTACGACAAAGACACAAGATTGCTCTCAGGAACTCTTACGATAAAGACACACGTCAAGCCTGAAGGTACAGACCCAAGACTTACGCTCTGCCTTATGCAGGACTCAATAATAGCAGTGCAGACAAACGGAAGTTCAGCCTATGCACACAGACATGTGTTCAGAGGTTGTCTCAACGGAACATGGGGCGAGTCGATAGACCTTGAAGAAGGTAAAGAGTTGACGAAAGAGATTTCGTACACACTGCCCGACAGCATCCAGTCTACATACTATCATGTTAATATAAAGGCCATACCCGAGCACATGTATCTCGTTGCCTTCGTAAGCAACTATAATCCTGATGACGTTACAGACCGTAATGTGTACAACTGTACGGAAACACGCTTCGTGAAGAACACTTCAACCTCCGGAATTGCCGACATCACGGAAAACAGAGCCAAGGCAAGACTTTTGGGCACATCTTCATGCGTTATGGCCGACGGCGACTTTGACAGCCTTTATATCTACGACCTTAATGGAAAGATGGTGCGCAAATGCACAAAACAGGGTGAAACATTCACTCTTACTCCGGGAGTATATGTAACAAAAGCCGTAAAAGACGGCAAGGCAACAACTGCAAAATCGGTTATTGCACGTTAACGATAATATAAAATCACTGATGATGACCGGGATTAGCATTACCGGTCCCGGTCATCTGAATATATAAAACTCTTATTGGGCATCAGACAAATGCGGATAGCGTATCCCGACTGCTGATGTTTATAGTCCTTGACTGAATCATATCAGTCATGCGACATGGAAATTAGTATACACATAAAAGATAAAGAAAGAACTTAATTACTCTATTTATTAAAATTTTAAATACATGCCTATGTTAAAACGTTACGCGGCTGCACTTGCGGCAGCACTTACAGTAGGAGGGACGGCATTAGCACAAAGTCCCGACATGAAGGTCAGAAGCGTAGAGAAATGGGGCGATGCAATGGGAACAGCCACAGGCATCACCACCAAGGAAGTAAGCTATTACAATTCTGACAACCTCATCATTTCAGACGTTAATTACGGAGCTGACTATGAGACTGGCGATTTTACCCCGAGCAGGTTCACAGTCTATGAGTACAACGACAAGAAACAGTTGGTTAAAAAGTATTCTCAGCAGTACGGACAGTACGACGACCTTGACTTTAAGTTCAAAGAGTCTGTAGACACCGTTTTTTATTCATATAACGATGCCGGCCAGCTGATTTGCGAACGTAACATCCAGAGCAGAGACTCTATTGTGTATGAATATGACGAAGACGGCAACAAGACAAGGTATGCTCAGTATGTGCCCGACTATTACGGAACCGTTAACAACGGTAATCCTTATGTAATGAAAGAGGAAAGATACAGCGACTTTGTTGCACACGACTGTCCTCAGAAAATCATCGGTGACGGAAGATATGACGCCAATAAGGTTAGTTACGACATTGCTTATGATGCCGACTTCAACATGATTTCAAAGAAGAAGTACAACTCAAGCGATGTTCCTACACAGAACGAGTATTGGACTTATGAGAACGGTCAACTTGTAACTTACGTTAAATACAACGTTACAAGCACAACCGACGAGAACGGTGAGACTGCTTATACGGAAGTACCGTCATCTAAGACAGAATATTCTGTTATACAAGAAGAACCTCTCCGCATAAAGGAACAGGGCTACACGTATAACAAGAGTAAATCTGAATGGGGAGCAAACATTTACTACTACGTTTCAGAATACTTCACACCTGAAGCAGCCTCAGCTCCTGAGTTGACCGTTGAGAAGGTTGCAGACAAGCTGAACACTGCCAAGCTGACATTCAATGCCACAAGCATCAGCGGCGTAAGCAACGTTGCCTACGACATCATGCGCCATGGCTTTAAGATTGCACGCCTTACAGCCGACGACGCAGTTGGCGGACAGATAACCTACATCGATGAAGAGGTAAAGAACGGCGACTATGACTATTTCGTACAGGCTGTTGACGCCGATGCCGACAAGAGCGGTGAAGACGTTTTCAATTCTTATGGATATGGAATGAACACATCTAACCTTGTTAGAACTAATTTCTACACTGAACTTCCTGCAGTTACCAACCTGCACAAAGTTAAAGTTGAATATGCCGACAACCAGTGCTATGCCACACTGAAATGGGATGAGCCTAAGAACAAGGAAAACTATAAGTTCATCAAGTACTACGTATTCCTCAAAGGCATGAAACGCCCCGACAACGAGAATGATTCACTCACAACTAACACGTACAAGATATCTATCGGCTATGGAACAGAGAGCAACGAAATTGCAAGAGATATCTATGTTCAGGCTGTTTATGCAATAGGTAAGGCTAACAGCGACACCGTCAAAATAAACAACAAGGTGTACAGCCTTGACGGATATAAGGCACGCTCAGTTGAGAAATGGGGCGACGTTATGGGCACTGCCAAAGGAATCAGCACCAAGGAAGTAAGCTACTACAACTCAAATAATCTCCTCGTTTCAGACGTTAATTACGGAGCTGACTATGAGACAGGCGATTTTATCCCGAGCAAATTCTATGTATATGTCTACAACGACAAGAAACAGCTGGTTAAGAAATACTCACAGCAGTACGGACTCTATGACGGCGAAGACCTTGCATACAAAGCTTCAAACGACACTGTATACTACACTTACAACGAAGCAGGCAAGCTGATCTGCGAACTCAACACACAAAGCAGAGATTCTATCATATATGAATACGACGCCGACGGCAACAAGATAAGATACGCACGCTACATGCCTGACTACTACGGCACTGTAAATAACGGCAACCCGTACATAATGAACGAAGAGACTTACAGCGACTTCGTTGCTCCTGACTGTCCTACAAAGATTGTCGGCGACGGCAAATACGAAAGCTACAAGTTCACTGTTGACGTTGCTTACGACGACAAGAACAACGTAATATCAAAGAAAGAGTACGACGTAAACGGAACTCCCACACAGAACGAATACTGGGAGTATGAGAACGGTCTGATGTCTCTCTACACTAAATACACAGTAAAGAGCGTCAAGGGCGAGAACGGCGAGGACACGTATGAGGAAGTGCCAAGCACAAGAACCGAATACACTCTTGAGAGCGATGAGCCTATGCGCATAAAGGAGCAGACCTACTCATACAACAAGAACGACTCTACATGGGGCGCAAACATTTACTATTATGTTACCGAGTATTACAAGCCCGACAGCACAACAGCTCCTACGCTCAAGGTTGAGAAAGTGGCCGACAAGCTGAACACAGTCAAGCTGACATTCAATGCTACAACAATCAAAGGCGTTGACAACGTTGCATACGACATCATGCGCCACGGTATCAAGATTGCACGACTGACAGCCGACAAGGCAGTTGACGGAACACTCACCTATACTGACGAGACTGTAAAGAACGGCGATTACGAATACTTCGTTCAGCCTGTTGACGCCGATGCCGACAAGAGCGGTGACGATGCTCTCTTCTCTTACGGATACGGTATGAACACATCTGACCTTGTAAAGGCAAACATCTACACAGAGCTTCCTGTAGCCACAAACATTCACGGAACTGCTGTTGAATATGTTGACGGACAGTGCTTCGTAACATTAACATGGGACGAGCCTGCCAACAAGGAAGACTACATGTTCATGAAATATAACGTATTCCTCAAGGGAATGAAGTTACAGGACAACCAGGATGAAGAGCTCACGACAAACAGCTATAAGCTTGCCATCGGCTGGGGCGACGAGAGCATGGAGATTGCACGCGACGTTTATATCCAGTCTGTCTACGCTATCGGTAAGGCTAACAGCGACACTGTAACAATAACCAACAAGATTAACACGACAGCCATCGACGCTGTAAGCACAGGCGACGGATTCGAGTATAACAACGGAATTGTTACAATAAGCGACGGTGCAGCAATGGACGTATATACAGTCAACGGAACAGTTATAGCAACAGGCCGCAAGAATTCTATCGACCTTACTAACTATCCAGAAGGCGTATATGTTGTCAGAGTAAACAATAACGGTGTTTCTACAATCCACAAAGTTGTGGCAGACAGAAAACACTAAACCATAAAACAAGACCAAGTATGTGTATGAAAAAAGACACATACTTGGCCTTTCTTTTTAATTAGAATAATCAGAAAAGAAATATAAATCATTTTCACATGAAAAAATTACTGACAGGTGTAATAGCTGTTGCCATTTCCGCCTCGGCGATGGGACAGTCGAAAGTATATTTATCTGAAAACTTCGACAACGGCATTCCCGCCGGCTATACAACTATCGACCGCGACGAGAATCCTGTAAACACTTCATATTACAAGAACGTATCAATAGGCTCAAGCTGGATAGCCAATGTCATTGACACCAAGACCAACAAGGCAGCATTCAGTTTTACGCGCGGAAACTACGACTTCGCACAGGACAACTGGCTCATAACCCCTCAGATATCAATAGAGCCCAGCACAGAGGCGTATCTCCGCTGGGAAGGCAAGTCGGTGTATCATGATTACCCGGAAGACTATAAAGTGATGGTGTCTACGAGTAATGATGATATAAGCAGCTTCAAAGAGATTTTCAGCGTTGAAGGAGAAAGCTACAGCTGGAAAACCCACACATTGTCACTGAAACAGTATGCCGGTCAGAAGATTTACATTGCCTTTGTATGCACAAGCAAGGACAAATATATCCTGGCCATAGACAACCTGTATGCAGGAGAGCTTGACGGCTATGCCTTCGACGTGAAGAACACGTCAAGCCGCTTTGCAGGCAGTGTGGCCTCAACCACCATCAGCGGAAATATCCGCAACACCGGCAAGACAGCCGGCATAAAGTCGATAATATGCTCGGCAGGAGAAAGCGAAACAGCCGAGGAAGTAAACATAGACGAACTGGCGCCGGAGGCCGGACTCGACTATAAGTTCGACATTCCGCTGACAGCCAACAGCGTAAACCGATATGACATCAGCCTCAAGTTCAACGACGGCAGCGAGCAGAAGATATATACCGACAGCGTTATCAGCTCATACTTCCCCCGCACGCTGCTCCTCGAGGAGGTTACGGGTACATGGTGCAACAACTGTCCCGACGGAATACGTTATATCAACGAGGTGAAGGAGCGCATGGGAAATGACGTGATTGTAGTGTCAATACACATGACGCCCGACCCGCTGGTCTGCAACTTCTATTCGAGCAGCATGGTGCGCTGGCTGTCAAGTCTGCCGTCAACTATATACAACCGTAAGCTAGAATATAAAAACGCCGACATGTATCACACCACAGGTTTCCTTGAGAGGGCCATGCTCGATCCTACCACAGCCATGGTTACTGCCGAAGCCGAACTTGACGGCAACAAGGTGAACATGCATGCCGACATTGACTTCGCGGCCGACTACGACAACTCTTCAGACAAATACCGTGTGGGATTTACCATTGTTGACAAGGAATACGCGCAGGGAAACATCATACAGCGCAACTCTTGCACACTGCTCAGCTCGAACGAATACTACTATCTGCCGCAAGAGATACCCGGCTCAATTATGAAATACCACGACCTGCCCATAGAAGGAAGCACCATGCTCGACGGCCTGCCCGGCAGCCTGCCTGCAGAGATCAAGGCCGGAGGCAAATATACGCTCGACTATCAGCTCACCCTGCCCGACAACCGCATATTCGGCACCGACAGCCTTTGCGTGGTTACAACTGTGTTCGACAGCAACACCGGCGAGGTGCTCAACGCAACAAGCAACGACATAGTAGCCGTTGAAGCTACAGGCATCAAGACCGTTGCAGGAAACTCTCTCAATGCCAACATAACAAAGTCGGCCGACAGCAACATAAGCATCAGCCTGCCCGGCAGCGAGACTTACACCGTAAGCATAATAAGCCTCGACGGCCGCGTGGTAAGAGAGACATCAGGCAAGGGCAGCAGCCTCAACCTAAACTGCAGCAGCCTTGACGGATGCTACATAATACAGGTTACTCAAAACGGAAACAAAACAGTGAAAAAAATCATTTTATAAATTAACTCATTTAAAGCAACATGAAAAAGGTTTACATTTCGATTTGCCTTTCCCTGCTAAGCATGAAAGGCTTCGCTGACACTAAGCCGATACTTATGTACAGCGAACCATATCAGTATGTGAATGCCATTTCGCCTAACGGCAAGTGGGCATGCGGTGCAACAAACGACGGTACAAGCCAGTTTGTAGCATTTATATGGAATCTTGAATCAAACGAGATCCAAAACTTAGGCACAGGAACTATCGCCTACGGAGTTTCTGACGACGGTACGGTGGTGGGCACATATCCCGACACTGAGGCATCAACCAACGGTGCCGAGGTAACGTCTTCAGGCTACTGGAAGGATGGCAAGTGGCATCATCTCGAACTGCCCGAGGGTGTTAAATACACCGACCCGGAAGCAGGCGGAATAGCCAACTGTGTCAGCGCCGACGGCAAATACATAGGCGGTTCTGTATATTCTGCCAAAGGAATATTCACCCCTGTAGTATGGGAAAACGGAAAACTGCTGCGCATCCTCAGCGACCAGTATGCAGGCTCTGTATATGCCGTAAGCAACGACGGATCTAAGGCCGGAGGATGGACCTACACCAAGAATTCGGGAGGCACACGTATCACGGTTATGTGGGACGCCGAGGGCAACCAGCACTTCATTACCGGCGACGACACTCACGGTTCACCATTCTATGCAATACAGAAGTTCTCGTCTGACGGCAACAAGGCCCTCTATGAGAAGGGTATCTACGACTTCACCACAGGTCAGACCACGACCATCTCGCCTATCAACCCCGAATTTTGGGGATTCGTGCTCTACGACTTCAGCGACAGCCTCTCTGCCATAGGATATGAGCAGACACTCGAAGGCGCACAGTTCCCGGTAATCTACCGCGACGGCAAGACCCAAAAACTTGAGGACTATCTCATATCACAGGGCGTTGACTTTGCTGCCGACGGCATGGTTGCCCCGCGCGCCGACGGCGAAGGCCAGTATAACCTGATGATTGCCCACTCTATATCTAAGAACGACAGCGTGATGGCATTCACCTTTGTCGACAAGGACTACTACATGCGCTCTGCCGTAGTTAAGCTCAACCAGAACAGCACCAACCCTGAGCCGGTTAACGTTCAGGCTTCGGCTCTCGAAGGACTTAGCGCAGCCAAGCTGACATGGAAGGCTCCTCTGCTCAACAGCGCAAACGTTAAGGGATACAACGTTTACCGCAACGGCGAGAAAGTTAACAGCGAGCCTGTTACAGCCACATCTTTCTATGACAGCAACCTCACAACAGGTTCATACGAATACTATGTAACAGCTGAATATAACGACGGCCAGGTGTCAAAGGCTTCTGACATGGTAAGCGTAGAGATAGCTGCCAACACTGCTAACGCTCCTTACGCACTCAGCGCACGTATGAAGAACGCAGAGAACGTGCTGCTGACATGGAACCGCCCGCAGAGCAACCTGCCAACAAAGCAGTATTACAGCTCTGACGACGTGGTAAGCGGATTCGGCGGAGGCAACAACTCGTTTGAGGCTGCCATACGCTACGACAAGGGCGAGATGCAGATGTATAAGGGATATAAGATTTCTGCCGTTAAATTTGTTCCGAGAGAGAAGATTAACGGATGGGACATCGACATCTATAAGGACAAAGAACTTATCTATACACAGCACGTTGACCAGGAACTTGCCTACGGCAAGGAGAACATCGTAACGCTCAACACTCCTGTTGACGTTCCGCAGGACGGCGACCTCTACATAGCTGTAAAGACCGACGTTCCTGGCTCTACCAACAGCTCTAACATCATCGGTATGGTTTACGACAAGTGCGTTTCAGGCTACAGCGACCTTGTACGCCTCGTAAGCGAGGACGAGTTCTATTCGCTCAACGAAGCCTCTAAGGCAAGCATGAGCACATCAATGCCTGTAACATGGGCCATCGGTGCAATACTGAAGACCGACGACATGAGCGCCGACATTGACAAAGTGGCAAGCTATAACGTTTACCGCAACAGCGAGATGGTAGGCTCTTCTGAAACTACAAGCTTCATCAACGAGTCTGTTCCGGAAGGCGACTACAAATATGAGGTAGAGGCTGTATATGACAACGGAACCGTATCAGGCAAGACAGGCATCGACTTCAGCGCCGTTACAAACACTGCAGCCTTCAAGGCAATAAACGACGTAAACGTAAGCTGTGGCGACAAGGAAACTCAGGCTGTGTTCAACTGGACTACTCCTGTTGACAACGACGAGACCGTAATAGAATATTGCGGCAAGAACCCGTCACAGGGCGCTGTAGGTTCTGAAGACAACAACTACGGATACATGGCCAAGACTATCTATTCAGGCGACAAGCTGCTCAGCTACAACGGATACGATGTTAAGTCAGTGCGCTTCTATCCTACTGCCGACGCCGACTTCACTATCATCATCAAGAAAGACGGCGAGGAAATCGTCAACCAGTATGTAGAGAACTACAAACTCAACGAATGGAACACAGTTAACCTGGAGACTCCGTTCGTTCTCGACGAGAATTCTACTTACGACCTTATCATCGACTGCTTCGACGTTACTCCTAACGCTGCTCCGCTGGCACTCGACGGCGAGACTCCGTTCGCAGGAACTGCCGACCTCTACTCACTCGACGAAGGCGCAACATTCTCTTCTACAGGCTTTATAGGCAACTGGATGATGGGACTCATCGCCACCGATCCTAACGCAAGCGAGCTGCCCGTTGAAGGCTACGACGTAAGAATTGACGGCACAACAGCCAACACAGCCAAGCTGACTGAGCCTACATTCACCTACGACTTCAGCGAGGGAGCCGACCTGAACGCTACTCACAAGGTTAACGTTGACGTTTACTACAGCGTGGCAGGCAAGGTTGAAGGCAGCGCAGTATTCTTCACACTGGCTACGGCTGCAAGCATCGACAGCAACTTTATCAACGACATCAAGCTGGTACGCGGCGACAACTATCTCCGCATCGAGGGCGAAGGCGTAACAGGCGTTGACCTCTATGCTGCCAACGGTATGCTCATCAACAGCAGCAACACCAACGTTGTAAACATCTCTGGCGTTCAGACAGGCACTTATGTTGTCAAGGCTAAGACTGCCAACGGCTCTAAGATGTTCAAGGTGAGAGTTTCTAAATAATACTGACAGCCTGTGCGGAATGATATAATCTGCACAACAAGGCTTACATAACGACAAAAGTCCGGTCTGCTTCAGGCCGGACTTTTTTAGTATAATATCGCGTCTGAACGGCGCCCGGCGCAAAAGGGGCTGAAAATCGTAAGCATTCACAGCTATTTTAATTTCAGATTAATTATTCATCATACGTTTTAAGACTATACTTTAACCAAATCTTTCCGTTTTACTTTCATACTGTTAGTGGCCGAGTTACGGGTCGTAAACGGCCCACTTTTTATGCAAAAGTGGCCTGTTTTTTACAGCTAAACCACAGGGTTATATCAGCCATACCGCCATGTTTCGCTGAATTGGCTGCTGCAAGGCGCTGCATAAGGGCACATTAACCCCAATCAGTCATTATTTCTCCTATAATTTATATGACCTAAACTGGCCGATGCTTTTAGCTGTATTCAGTTTTAAGCACATTGCATACAGCCAAAAGAGCCTGACTGAAACAATAAAATTAAACATATTGGGCAAACATCTTGCGTGAGTCAACAAATATTATTACCTTTGCAGCAGATTTAGATGTTGACAACATCCGTTCACGATGACTGACGGAAACTCCGTAAGGCTGACTGAATTTGTTGACAGATAAACATGCTTCAATAGCTCAGTTGGTTAGAGCACCTGACTGTTAATCAGGGGGTCGTTGGTTCAAGCCCATCTTGAAGCGCAAGAAGGAGTTACTCAGGTAACTCCTTTTTTGTTTTTATACATCACAGCCATTCAACGCCGCAACGGCAAAAAACATACACATCTGACATGGACAACAACAGCAACAAGATAATAATGCTGGGCACCGGCAGCGCCGGCGTTACCCGATGCTACAACACGTGCTTCTTTCTGAAGACTGCCAACACGCTGCTCCTCGTTGACGCAGGGGGAGGCAACGGCATAATATCGCAGATAGAAAAGGCGGGCGCAAGGCTCACCGACATTCATCACCTGTTTATAACCCATGCGCACACCGACCACATTCTGGGCGCCGTGTGGGTGGTAAGGATGATTATGCAAAGGGTGCTCAACGGCGAATACAAGGGCTGCCTTAACGTCTACGGCAACGACAAGGTGATAAGCACGCTAAGGCAGATATGCCTCATGACGCTGCACAAAAACTTCAACGCGCTCTTCGGCAGCCGCATCATGCTGTGCGAGAAGACGAGCGGCGACGAGTTTTGCGTGGGCGACATACGCATTGAGTGCTTCGACATTCTGTCGGACAAGGAAAAGCAGTATGGCTTCCGCGCCACAATGCCCGGCGGAACCACGCTTGTGTGTATGGGCGACGAGCCTTGCAACAGGGCCAACTACCCTATTGCGCGCGGTGCCGACTGGCTTATGTGCGAGGCCTTCTGCCTGTATAAGGACCGCGACGTGTTCAAGCCTTACGAGAAATTTCACAGCACCGCCATGGATGCCGGCAAGGTGGCTGCCGAACTGGGCGTAAAGAATCTGCTGCTGTATCACACCGAGGACAAGACGCTCGCCACACGCAAGGCCGAATACACCCGCGAGGCGGCAATCAACTTCAAGGGCAACATCTTTGTGCCCGACGACCTCGAGACCATTGACATCTGACAGAAACCGGCATAAACTTAATGAGCCGTATCAGACTCTTCACAGAGAACGATACGGCTCATCAGGTTTTCAACCGGTTTTATATGATAATCTTTCTTATATCCCATTCAGCTACAGCCGCTACAATACCGCAGCGTCAGGCCGCAACGGCGCGCATCTTGCTGCTCAGCGGCAGCACAAACAGCATGCAGGCCAAGGCTCCGCAGGCCATCACTACGCCTGCCGTAACCGTAATGTCGCCAATGCCCACCAAAGGACTTGAGAACGCGCCGGCAACGAAACCCGACGCACCGAATATGGCGCTGGCGGCACCTGCGTTGTCGCGCTCGCTGTCAAGGGCTATGGCTGTCAAAGGCGGCTGCATCAGTCCGAAACAGAGCAGCGTATATATGTATGCCAGCATTACTATCCACAAAGGCATGCCCGAACTGAGAAGGAACGCCAATACAACGGCACCGGCAAGCATGCCCGCACCGCCGAAACGGAGGCAGCGGCTCTGACTGTGAAAGCGTGTTGCCATGGCCGAGCCTACGCCAATCATCAGGGCGTTAAGGCCGAAACACAGGCTATAGCCCAGCGGCGAAAGATGATACACCTGCTGCATGATGAACGGCGAAGAGGCTATGTAGGCGAAGAACATAAAGAAACATGCCATCTCGGCCATCACCGAAAGAGTGAAGCGCGAGTTGCGGAACACACGGAACAGATTGAAGTAAACCTTCACAACGTTCTTCTTTATGCGGTTGGCAGGCAGAAGCGTCTCGGGCAGGAACATGCTGCACAACATGAGCACAAGGCCTATGGCAAGGATTACGGCAAACACGCCCACCCATGTGGTTACGCCTGCCATGATGCCGCCCACCACAGGGGCACACACAGGCGCAATGCCGTTGATGCCGCCAAGCAGGGCCATGAAGCTGGCAAGCTCGCGGCCAGTGTACATATCGGCCGACATGCTCTTGGCTATCACAATGCCGCCGGCGCCCGCAAGTCCCTGAAGCACTCGCATGGCATTAAACATAAATATATCTTTTGAAAGTATGCACAACAGCGATGCCACAACAAACAGCAACATTGAGCCAACCAATATGCGCTTGCGTCCGTACTTGTCGGTCAGCGGACCGATAAACAGCTGTCCTGCCGCAAGTCCAATCATACCCGTGGTGAGGCTCATTGAGGCCAGTGCGGGTGTTGTGTGGAAATAACTTGTCATCTCCGGCAGCACCGGCAGATAGAAATCCGTTACGAACGGGCCGAATGCCGTAAGCATGCCGAGCGTAGCCGGAAGAAATACTTTCATGTTTTGTTTCATTGTTATCCTCTCTTCTAATATCTAAATTCGGATGCAAAGTTAGCAAAAATGTATAAGCCGTGAAAAAAATCACGACACCACGCACCCCAAGCATATACTAATCCACCTGGTTTTATAGACTAAAAACATAGACGAATGGACGAAAAATATGGATGATATTGAACTTAGAATACAAAATACAAGCGTAACGGATGTAAGGCAGACATATATCTGAAAAGACCGGCCGTCTATGCATGCGACAACTTCATGTATACAGAAGGAGTCATGCCGTTTACCTTCTTAAAAGCAGTGATAAAGTTTGAAGCAGAGCTGTATCCAAGGTCTTTATATATGGCCTGAATTGTAAGTCCGCCATAAGTCTCGGTGTCTTTAAGGCGTTTGCAGGCCTCGCGTATTCTGTACTCGTTAAGAAGAGTCTTAAAGCTCTTGCCGTACACATCGTTCAGTGTCCATGACACATATTTTGTGTTCGACTCAACCATCTGCGCCAGCTGACTGAGATTAAAGTCAGGCTTAGCTATCACGTCAATGTTTTCCATCACGGCCAATATCTTGTTCAAAAGAGAGTCTGCCGCATCTTGTGTAAGCCCTATGTCGTTGCGCTTACGCTGTACTGAGGCGTCGGCTTTGTCAGACGCCATGTCGTTCTGCTGCTCGCAGTAAGAGTCAAGAAGCTGTTTATATTTCTTTTCCGACTTCTCCATATCCTCATTCTTCTCAATCAGCAGTCTGAAAGCCTTGCGGAGATTCTGATCCTTTACAACAAGGACAACAATAAGTATGACAAGAAGCATCGTCATCGTTATAAACACGGTTATGGCCAGCTGCTGATAGTTTATTTTCTGATTAAGCAGACTTATGTTTTCCTTATTCACCTTATTTTCAAACTCAAGCAGCTTTCCGCCCACCTTATTCATCTTTTGCTCATCAATGATAACATTATTGATTGAGTCAATGCAAGAGGTGTAATATCTTACCGAGTCGGCATTCTTAATCTTTGCATAAATATCCCTCATCATCTCCGAGTATGTCTTTACGGCCATAAGATTCTGCTTACGTGAGGCATAACTATAATACCACGAACAATATGTCTTTGCCTCTGCGATGTTGTTTTCAGCCAAAGATGTGTACACGAGCAGTCCAAATGCCGACGACAGCAGTTTGTCGCCTACGTTATACTGCGAGCCATACTTTATGGCTTTCTTGTAACAGCTTACGGCAACATCATTATGCCCTTCGGTTTGAGCTATCAGACCTGAATTGAACAACTCGAGATAATATTTCAGATGTCTGTTCTTCCGCGGCAGCAACTTCTGCTTATCAAAATAATACCTTGCCGACTTTGCGTCATCGTTAAAGCAGTATGCGCTTACAAGAATTGTAATACTTGATGCCTCCAGCTCCTTAATCCCGTATCTCAGTGCAACCTCATATCCCTTCTTTAAATAATAAATGCCACGGTTAACGTCATCAATCTTGATATAAACATAACCGATACAATTAAGGCTTTGACAGTAAAAATACCTCTCATTTGACTCCTTTGCCACTTCCATACATTTCAAGAAGAAATCCATGGCGTTGGCATATTCTTCCTTTTCATAACATTCTATACCTGCATTATATAAAAATTCAGCCTTCGTATCTTTTGCATTACAAAAGGCTGTATAAAAGGTCATTAGTATCAATATGAAAGAGATTCTCATAATATTTTCACAGAATGTTTATCACTACCTTACAAAATTAAACATTCTTTTTCGGTTTCAAGAAAAAAAAAGCATTAAAGCCACTATTTTTTCTGTAAAAAAACGATTTCTGTTATTTTTGTAAAAATTATTATTAACCAACAATGTATTATCATGAGAAGAAAATGTACCTTAATTTTGATTGCTGTTTTAGTGCTAAACGTCTTTAGCAGCAATGCTTTTGGCCAAGAAATTGATTATGGGAAAGCAACCATACTGCCTAAAGCTATAAAGAACTTCCTTAACAATAAAGAAGGCAAGAAGTATTCTGAAACACAGTTTGTCAACGCTATGAACCATATTGCTCATGCACCTAAGTATGCACCAAGCAATCTGGATGCCACTATGGTGATAAGTGAAGACTTCTCAAAATGGACAGCCGGCTCAGAAGGCAATCCTGACACTAAGGATGTCTCACAGAATGCTTCAGAGTTGTCTTCGCTGATGAATTATCCCGGCAACTGGTCAGGAATATATACTTACCAGGCGGGAGGCATGATGTTCCTCGGGTATGACCAGGCCAACGGTCCAGGTTACTTGAGAACTCCGGCTATCGACTTGCGCGGTAAGCAGGGACTATACAGAATAAAGCTACGCGTACGCAACGACATCCCCAACACCCAACAGATGCTTCAGGTAATTTCTATTGATGAGGAAAGCACCTTTGTCATAAACATGGATGCGAAACCATTTGACAATAAATGGACTGATATGGAATTTACCTTCTCAGGAGGAGTAGAAAAAACTTCAATAATGTTATGCGCAAACGGAGGCAACATATATATTGATGACTTCACTGTAGAATGCGTAACCTACCCTCTCGACTCTCCGAAGATAACATATGTATCATTTATAGACATTAACAAGATAGAAGTTAAATGGAGCCCCGTAGACGGAGCTACATCATATTATGTTTATGTACAAGACCCTGAAGACAACAGCATCTTAGATGAGCAGACTGTAACAGGCACTTCGGCTTACTTAAGATTCATACCAATAGACCACAAAAAATACTACATATACATTATTGCAAAGAATGGTGAAGACGAAAGCTTCCCTACTGTATGGTGGGACAGCCTAAGACCAAGTTATGTAACAACACCGATTGCACTGCCGGCAACCAATATCAGCGACAATGGTTTCACAGCAAACTGGGAAAAAGCAATAAGCGCATCACAATATATTCTCGCTGTAACACAGGAGCATGTTGCCACAAGAGACAATGAAACATTTATAATCTTTGATGATGACTTCAGCTCATTAGACAATACAAGTATAGAGAACCCTGGTTTTGTTGCACAACTTGGATATTGCGACAGATATTTCAAACGGGGCGGATGGTATGGAGACCTCGTCATAGGAATGAACGGAATGATTGCTATTACAAATGTATATGCAGAAATAGATATGAATGGAAACCTGAAATCCCCGAAAATGAATCTTGGCGTAGGTGACGGAAAAGTTAATATCAGCGGATACACAGCATCTATGTTTGGCGATGCAGTATTGTCAATAGCAATCGTAAAGGATAATCAGGTTGTTGACGAGGAGACTATAAACGTATCTACATCAGGCGGAACATTCGACATTGAACTTAGCGGAGGCTCTTACGACAGCCAGATTTATATTAGCATACCCGACAATTTATCGAGCAAAGATTATATACTGCTTGACAACATAAAAATCACCTGTACAATGAACAAAGGCGATGTAATAAAGCTGCCTTACACAACTTACTATGTGCCTTACACCGAAACTTCGCATAACGTTGAAATGACGTTTACTGGCGAAGACAAGGCATACTACAACGTACAGGGATATTTCTCTGACGAAATGAAGAGCGATGTGTCTAACGACATCACCGTAAGCCGCGCAACAGGTATAGAAGAATTGTCTGATGCAGCTGAAAAAGCATCTGTCACACTGACTGAAGGCGGAGTTGCAATAAGCAATCCTAAGGCTGCAAAGATATACATTTACTCTATCAACGGAAGCATGGTTACAAAAGACCTGACAGGAACTACACACACAACGGTTGCACTGCCGTCAGGTTCATACATCGTCCGTGTAGGAAATGATATCTTCAAAATAATGAGATAAAATATGAAACGGTTTTAAATATATTTTTTATCAGTGAACAGCATTGAGACCGAAAGCAAAATCAAGGCTGTTAAATACTACGACTTGTCGGGACGTACTGTTGCTGAGCCGTCAAAAGGCATGTTCATCAAAGCTGTTACCTACGACGACGGAACGACAAAAACAACAAAGTTGATAAAGAAATAATCAAGTTTCTATTCAGATACAGATAAAAGTATCATTCTCTAAATATTCATTAGTGCCCCAATTTTAATTCTAACGGGACACTAATGAATATATTTTTTTCAATAAAATCGATTCTCAATCTATAAAATTGCTTTAGAAAGCCGTTGTATTGCAACGGAATATATATCAATCAATTTACTTTTTATTTGTTCAAATCACCATTTCAGCTTGCCGTATTTGTCCTTATACCACAGCTGCCATGCGTTAACCATGTTCTGCCATATAACGTAAGCGCAGGGAGCTACGGCGGCGGTGGGGTTAAGGAATGTCACCGTAAGCCATATACCAACCATGGTGTTCTTCTGTCCGAGGGCCTGTCCGGCACTAACGCTCTCGCCATAACAGCGGCCTACGCCCTTACCTATGCTGAAGAGCAGCAGGGTTACGCCCAACGGAAGGACGAGAAGAAGGATAAGACTGAGACCCGACACGGTGGCTGCAACGATGTTGTGGAGCGTAAGGCCCATCATTATCGAGAGGTTGAAGCCCCACATATAGAAGGCAAGATTCTTCTGCTTCTTTATCTTCTCGGCAAACTTAGGCAGAAAACGGCGCGTGAGCAGGGCCAGACACAGCGGCAGCAGAAGCACCGTGATGACGCGCTTGAGTATCATCATGAAGGCGAAGAGGAAACTTATGTCGGCACTCTTCTCAACCATCGGGAAGAAGAGCGGAATGATTATAGACGTAACGCAGTTGGCTATTATCGTGTAGATGGTCAGCGAGGCGATGCTTCCGCCCAGTTTCTCGGTTATCACGGGCGCGGCGGCTGCCGTAGGACATATTACGCAGATGAACACTCCCTCGAGTATAATCTTTGTCTCAGGATTGTCAACCAGGGATATTGCCAGCACCATTATTGCCGACAAGGCCACGCGTATGCCCTGAAGCCAGAAGTGCCATGCCCTTGGACGAAGGTCGTCTATCTGTATCTTGCAGAACGTAACGTAGAGCATGAGGAATATCACGATAGGCAGAATCTTTACCACATAAGGGCCTACTGCCTCGCCTATGGGGACGAGCGGACTTATAGTGGTGAACAATGTGTAAACTATGGCACCGAAAGCCATGGAGCAAGGCAGCGTCCATTTCTTAACAAAATCAATAATACCCATGACTAATAACCTTTATTGAAAACAGGTGCAAAGGTAAACATTAATTATGACAAGGGTGCGGCTGTGTCTTTCTTTTAGTATCATTTGAACATAAAAAACATATATTGCACCGCCGCACGGAGCAATATATGTTGATGAATCAGCACTTCAGGTAACGGATGCGCGGCTATTTCACGAACTTAAGACTGCCGGGAATCTTCTGCCATTTGCCCCTGACGGCAAACTTCAGCGTGCTTCCGTCTTTCTTGTTATACGAGTATGTGCCGTCGCTGTTACGCTTTATCACGGCTGTAAAGTCCTCACTGCCGTAGTCGTTGATGACTTCTATCTCCGCCTCATGCTTGCTTTTGATTTTCGACGACACGATAATCCACTTGCTCGAACTCTGTTTCGACCCGATGAATCCGTCAACTTTTCCCAACACTGCCTGCCCCGGCACGTCCACATTCTTGTCGTAGAGGTTCATCGTTATGTATATTTTATATTCGTCGTTGCGAAGAGTAACGTTGAACGTCGAGTCGGTCTGGGCCGGCAACAGCAGCGGAACGAGGCTCATAAAGAGCGCAAAAATAAGTTTTTTCATAAGCTAAAGTATTGTTTCTGCAAAAATAATCAGTTACGCTCAAACTCTTCTCTCAAAACATCTAAAAAACATTATAGCCATGAATTATTTTCTTAAATAAGATTTCTCAGTATCATCACACAGCCCCTGCTACACAATCCGCTGCCGATGAAACCGCCATCTTTTTGCCATAATCCCCATTATTACCTTCACATCACCCATTACTCCCATCAGTCCCATACCTCCCATCCCCCTCCATTACACCGCCCACACACAAAAAAGGCGCGCCACTTTCGTAGCGCGCCTTTAACCGTATCGTGCGGATAATAGCCTTGATTAGTCAGCGGCATTCACCGCATAAAGCCAATATTATTTGGCGTTGATTTCCTTGAGCAGACGGTCGGCATGTCCCCACTTGTCCATCATGAAGAGCACGTAGCGGATGTCTACGCCGATGCAGCGTGCGAGATTCTTCTCAAAATAGATGTCGCTTGACAGACTGTCCCAGTTGCCGTCGAATGCAAGACCGATGAGTTCGCCCTTTCCGTTGAACATTGGCGAACCGCTGTTACCGCCCGTAATGTCGTTGTTGGTCAGGAAGCAGAGCTGCATCTTGCCTGTGGTCTTGTCCTGATACTGGCCGAAGTCCTTGGCTGAAAGAAGCTCCGACATGATTGGCTCTGCATAATAGTCGGTGAAAGTCTTGCCCTGTTCCATCTTCTTAACCATGCTCTCGGCTGTTGTGTAATAGCCTGAAGGCGAGCCGTTCATAGTGAATCCGCCTACACGTCCGTAGCTTAGACGCATTGTCATGTTGGCGTCGCTGTAGTGAGGCATATCCTCCTCCATGCGCAGCTTGGCAGCGCAGAGATATTTCTCCTGCAGTTCAATAGAGTCACTGAGCGCTCCGAGAGCCTCACGCTGGTCTGCCAGATAGTTAACGAGCGAAAGTCCGAGCTGTATGCCGGGATCCTTAGCGGTGTTCTTCTTGTTGAAGTAAATCTTTGCACCCTTCTTCATCAGTATTGACTTCTTGTAGAGATAGTCAACATAAGCTGTGCAGTTGCCCTTGAACTTCTTGTCTATTGTAGCATAGAACGAAGGCAGATACTTCTTGTCCACGTGCTCGCGATAGTTCTTGAGCAGAGCTGAGAACACCTCTTTGTCCAATGCTTCGTCCCATGAGTCGCTGTTGTCCTCAAACTCGTTGTACATCTTTGTTGAATCCTTTTCAGAGCCTTTTGCCTCCATTCCGTTGCAGTATTTGAGCGCGCGTGTAGCCAGCTCACATGTTCCGCGGAATGTCTCTGACCAGTAATAGAAGGCACGCATACGGTCGAAACGCTCGCCGTAGAGCTTTGCCATCTTGTCAAAGTCGAGCTTGCCTTTCAGATATCCGGTCTTGTCCTGATACTGGCGGATAAGTTTCTCGTAAGCCTGTTTCTGAGCGATGATACCGATAGAATCGATACATTTGTTCATTCCCATGGAGTTTTTCCAGTAGTTGGCACTCTGTGCGAACTTAGAGTCATACTTGATGCGCACAGCCTCATCGGCCTCCATGTGGCGTTTCATTATCTCCTGCTTTACGCCGCGCACCTGAACACGTGTGGCGTTGCCTGCGTCGCGCATCTCCTTGATGCCGTAAGACGAGAGATAACGCTCGGTGCTTCCGGGATAACCTACGGTCATTGCAAAGTCGCCGTCCTTGTATCCCTGCAGCGAAACCTGTGCCCAATGCGGTGCTTTGTAAGGCACATTGTCTTTAGAGTATTCTGCCGGACCGTTAGTCTTCGGGTCGGCATATATACGGAACACGCTGAAGTCGCATGTCTGGCGCGGCCACATCCAGTTGTCTGTCTCGCCACCGAACTTACCCATTGACTTAGGTACGGTGAACACAAGGCGCACGTCGGTGAACATGCGGTATGTAGTGGCAAAATACTGGTTGCCCTCATAATAAGGATCAATCTCCACGTGGAGTCCCTTGTCGGTCTTGCGTGCCTCGTCTGTCATGGCAGCAGCCACTGAGTCGATGAGTTCTGTAGCCTTGTCGGCAGGCAGATCGTCCACTCCGAGAGCCTTAAGACGCTGACTTACATCCTCCTGCTTAACCATGAAGCTCACAAAGAGGTTCTCGTTAGGAAGCTCTTCTTCATAGCTCTTGGCATAGAAGCCGTTGAGCATGTAGTCGTGCTCCACGGTAGAGTGGCTGCGTATTGCCTCAAAACCGCAGTGATGGTTGGTGAATACAAGGCCGTCGGGCGACACAACCACGCCCGAACAGAAGCCGCCAAAGAGCACTACAGAATTCTTGATGGCATCGTTACTGCCATAAATGTCGTTGTAAGGAAGACTGAAACCATAAGATTTCATCTGGTCGTAAACAGCCTGTGGCAGGTTGTAGAGCGTCCACATTCCTTCGTCAGCATGAGCCATGGGGGCAGCCGCCATGAGCGCTGAAAGTAATAGAGCTTTTGCTTTTTTCATTGTGTTTGATTTAAAAAGTTAAGGATATTTTATCCGGTTTATTGATTTCTCCTTTATTGTTGATAATTCACGGTTTCATCGCTATTTCCATGCCGCACCGCATTACACGGCGCAAGGCATGCCCTGCGGCATGTTACTTGCGGAAGTATTTGCCGACGACGGGCAGACCCGACAGCGGAAAGTCGCGCTTGACAATCATCGCCATGAACAGCACTATGAGCAGTGTGTTGACGCCGAGGGCAGCCCACATAGGCAGATCGGCATTGACAATGCGCATGGCAACGAACATAACGAGGGCCACGCCGACATAGAGCATGATTTCCTTGATAGGATAAGCTATGGGGTAATGCTTCTGACCTACGAAGTAAGAGAGCAGCATGGCTGTGCCGTAGCCTGCAAATCCTCCCCACGCACACGCCATATAGCCGAAGCGTGGCACGAATATCACGTTGACAAGGATGAGCACAAGGCAGCCAACGCCCGAGAACCAGGCTCCCCAGATGGTCTTGTCGATAAGCTTATACCAGAACGACAGGTTGAAATATACGCCCATCATTATCTCTGCAGCCATCACGATAGGCACAACCTTCAGTCCGCTCCAGTAGTCGCGGCCGATGAGATGGCACAAAATGTCCATATATCCTATCACGACGAGGAACGCAAGAAGGGTGAAGATAACAAAATATTTCATTGCCTTGGCGTAGGTTTCGCGGTTGTCCTTGTCCTTAGCCTTGCCGAACACGAACGGCTCGTAAGCATAACGGAACGCCTGAGTTATCATAGCCATAATCATTGCTATCTTGCTGGCTGCGCCGTAGATGCCGAGCTGCGAGTGGGCGTCGGCGTTCTTGTAGATATAAGGAAAGAGAATTTTGTCGGCTGTCTGATTAAGTATTCCGGCTATACCCAGCACCAGTATAGGCCAGCTGTAAGACAGCATGCGGCGCATAAGGGTGCGGTCGAAGGTGTATTTAAAGCCCGTAAGCTCCTTGACAAGCAGGAACATTAGCGAGGCTGAGCAGAACAGATTGATGTAGAACACATAGCCTACGCCAATCTCCGGATTGTAGATATTGCCGATGAAACCGCCGTTTCCGCCATTTTCGTAGAGCGCGGGCAGCAACAGGAAGAACACCAGGTTGAGCGCGATGGTAAGCACGATGTTAAAGAGCTTCAACGCGGCAAACTTTATCGGGCGTTTCTTATAGCGCAGATATGCGAACGGTATGCACTGAAACGCGTCGAGCGCAACGGCTATGGCCATAACCCATACATAAGAAGGATGCTCGGCATAGCCCATTGCCGATGAAATGGGACTTATGAACGCCAGCACCAGCACTACGAACAGAAACGAGGTGAAGCCCACGGCCATAAGCGTGGTTGAATATACTTTCTGCGGATTTTCGCCCTCCTTGTTGGCAAAGCGGAAGAATGTTGTCTCCATACCATAGGTAAGGATGACGAGCAGCAGCGCCGTATAGGCATACACGTTGGTTATAACTCCGTAGCCGCCGCTTGCTGCCGAGAGCTTAGCGGTGTATAGGGGCACGAGCAGATAGTTGAGAAAACGGCCAACAATGCTGCTCAGTCCGTAGATGGCCGTGTCTTTTGCAAGACCTTTAAGATTACTCATAATATCTAATAAGTTATATTTTCTGACATCATATTAACGCTCTTCTTACTGCCCTGAGGCATCATCCGAAGAACATGTAGCATATGGCTATGGCCGCTATCACGCCGGCAAGGTCGGCCAACAGACCGCAGGCCACGGCGTGGCGGGTGTATCTTACGCCAACGCTGCCGAAATATACGGCAAGGATATAGAACGTAGTGTCGGTGGAACCTTGGAAAATGCAGCTCAGACGGCCCACGAACGAGTCGGCGCCGTAGGTTGTCATGGCGTCAACCATCATGCCACGCGCACCGCTGCCCGACAGCGGTTTCATCAGTGCCGTGGGCAATGCGCCCACAAAGTCGGTGTTGCCTCCGCAGGCCTCAACCACCCATTTTATGCCGCCGATGAGCATATCCATGGCTCCCGAAGCACGAAAAACGCCGATTCCAACGAGAATTGCCACCAGATAAGGTATTATTCTTACTGCCGTTGAGAATCCGTCCTTGGCGCCTTCGATGAACGCGTCGTAGACATTCACCTTCTTTCTCACTCCCGCAAGGATGAATGTTATGATTATAGTGAACAGCAGAATGTTTGCCACCGACGTGCTAACTATGTTCATCTGCTCCTTGTCGAGCCTGCCGAAGCCCCACATCACGGCTGCCACTGCCACGCAAAGGCCGCCCAAGGTGAGCAGCATAACGCGGTTAATAAGGTTGATGCGCTGATAAATGCTGGTGACGATGATGCCCGTAAGCGTTGAGAAGAATGTGGCAAGAAGTATGGGGATGAATATGTCGGTAGGCTGAGCCGCGCCGAGCTGGGCACGGTAAACCATTATGGAAACGGGGATAATGGTAAGTCCCGACGTGTTGAGCACGAGGAACATAATCATCGGATTTGTGGCTGTGTCTTTCTTTGTGTTCAGCTCCTGCATCTGTTCCATGGCCTTGAGTCCGAGCGGAGTGGCGGCGTTGTCCAGACCGAGCATGTTGGCGGCAATGTTCATGAATATGCTGCCCGTAACGGGATGGCCCTTCGGTATGTCGGGAAAGAGCCGGGTGAACACCGGACTAAGCACCCTTGCGAGCGCATTGACCACACCGCCGCGCTCGCCAATCTTCATTATGCCGAGCCACAGCGACAGCACGCCTGTCAGGCCGAGGGATATCTCGAAAGCCGTCTTCGACGAGGCGAACGTTGAGTTCATTATCTCGGGAAACACTTCCGTGTCGCCCATCACCACAAGCCTGAAAAGGGCGATGACGAAGGCCACCACAAAAAATGCTATCCAAATATAATTCAGTACCATACAATCTGCAAAAATAAGATTTTTATCCGGCTTTGCAAAAAGTTAAGCCTTTTAATATATTTTTTCATGACGTTTAGCCCGTCTGCAGGCCTTTTTGAGCGTCAGGATGCTTATTATACGGCATTGAGGCCATACTAAAAGACTGTCTGATGATGTATTTTTTACAATAAATGCAGTACGATGAAATGCCATGATATATGTAAACATTTTTCATCATGCCGTAAACTGTTTTCCAAAAGGCCACGTTTTAGCCTGCAAAAGGTGGCCTTTTGGACGCTAAAAGGGCACCTTTCAGGGGCTAAAAGACGGTCTTTTGCAACTCGGTTTGTAAGCATCTGAAAAACAAGGAGTTACCGACGGCATCATAATCAGTCAGGCAACTCCTTAGAATGTGTGTCATAAATAGCATTGAAATAAAGGTTTTTGCTGTATCATAAACGCCGGTTAAGGCGTCATCACGACGCATGCGGCTGAAGGAATGTATTTGTATTTATGCCGACAATATGCCTCCGCGACGGCGGATAAGATGCATGTAGCGGTCGTAAACCTCGTCGGCTATGTCCTTCCATGGGCGTGCCAGCGTGGCGCGTGCGTTGTCGCCGGCAACAGTGCGAAGGCGTTCGTCGGCAAGAATCTGCAACAGGCGAGCCGTGAAACTCTGCTCGTCGGCACTGCACAAAAATCCGTTCACGTTGTCCTTTATCACGCTTGCCGCCGTTGAGCCTTGCGCCATGAGCGACGGCGTGTGCATGGCTGCCGCCTCGCGCACCACGAGCGGCGCGTTGTCGTAGAGCGAAGGAAAGAGAAACACGTCGGCCGCGGCATAACAGCGCTTCAGCTTCTCGCGGTCGGTTATCTGTCCGAGGAACGTAATTCTGTTGTCAAGACCTTTTGACTGCACCATCTGCCGCAGTTCGTCGGCGGCATATCCCGTGCCAATGAAATACATATGCCATGAGCGGTCGCGCATGTTGGCGAGCGAACGGATTATGAGTTGCGGATTTTTCTCGTATATATGCTGCCCGACAAAGAGTAGCACCGGTTCGCCGTGTGGCGCTCCGAGCATACTTCGTCCTTCGTTTCTGAGCAGGTCTATGCGTGTGTCGGCGGCAAAGTCGTTACCGTTGTCCACCACTTCCACCCTGCCCTTGTAGCCGTATTCGCGCAGAGTCTCTTCAACAGATGCCTGCGGAATCCACACCTCGTCGGCCTGACTATAGAAGTCGATCACATTTTTCACCATATAGTCTACAATCGTCTTGCTGTGTATTGCGCGCTCAAAGTCGGCCCGGTATTTAGAGTGGAACGTGGCAACGATGGGTATATTCTGCTCGCGCGCAATTTTCAGCGCCAGCTTTCCCGATGAAAACGGACTATGGGCATGCACCAGCGAAAAACCTATCTTACCGATACGCGAGCGGAAAGGCAGGTCAACACGTGGAAATCCCATACGGTAAGGCTTTCGCATGGGTATAGGCAAGGAGAAATAATTATAAACGGGAAACTCCTCTTTGTACACCGTACCGGGCACCGAAGGCGTTACCACGCACACGTTGTTGCACTTGCGGTTAAGCCACCGCGCATAGTTTTGCACCGTTACAGATACCCCGTCCATTATCGGCGGAAAGCAGTCGTTGAAAATTCCGAGCATATTTTATATGTTTTATCTTGTTATGATGCAAAATAACAAAACAGTCGTTACTCCTGCGTTTCTATCATCTAACAATGACGTTTCAATGTGTTTACCATTGTGTTACTTTAAATATTAAAGCTATTCTGCGCCTGCCCTGCGTGCCTGTTTTATCTTTCAAGGATGATGTTAACGGCTTGTGATAAAACAAAAAAGCGGAGACGTGCCGCCGCACTGCCTCCGCAAAAAAATATATGTATATGATCTTATTGTCCAACCGGCGCGAGCATGTCTGCCACACCGTCAATATTTCCGTCGCACGGGGCCGGCTCTATGCCCAGCAGGCGCGACAGAAGGGGATATATGCAGGTGTTGTCGAACATGACGGTCTTCACATATCCGTGTCTGAAGTCGGGCCCCTCGGCACGGAAGGGCACGTTAAGTTCTGAGTTGTAGGGGTCGAATCCATGGTTGCCCGGCACCACTTTTCCGTCTTCCGACACGGTCCAGCCAACGTCGGGCAGCACCACTATCGGCGCAATGTTGCGGTTGGTGCCATAGTGGAAACACTCAGGCACTTCATCTTTCTTCCACGTCCTTATGTGCGCCACACCCTTCAGAGCGTTAATTATGTCGTCCTCATGCCCCTCCTTGGGGAATATCAGCGTGGGCAGGTCGGGCATCACGCGCTCGCACCACTCGGGTTTCAGATATTCAGAGAGGCGTATTATGCGCTCGGGCGATGTGGATGCCATGCCGTGGTCGGATGTAACAATGAAGTTGATGTCCTGTCCGCAGGGCAGCGCACGCAGCCTTTTGTACATGCTGCACAGCAGCGAGTCGAGCGTTTCAACAGCCTTTCGCGTCTGCTTAGACGCCGGACCGTAGAAATGTCCGCTGTGGTCGGGCTCGTTAAAGTATATCATCACGAGTTGTGGACGCAGGCTGTCGGGCAGCGTCAGCAGGCGTTCTGCCTCGTCAAGGCGTTCGGGAAATGTCAGCAAAGGCTTCTTTGCATAGTCCTTGTAGTAGTCGGGATACATGCCTTTGATAGCCACATCGGAGCCGGGCCAGTAGACCACGCCCACCTTTACGCCCTGTCGCTTTGCCGTGAGCCATATCGGTTCGCCACCGTAGAACGAGCCGTCCTTGCTCGTTGCCTTGTCGCCTATGCTGTAGGTGCGGCCCGAAGCCACGTCATAAAACTTGTTTGCTATTATTCCGTGATGGTCTGGCACGAGTCCTGTGGCAAGCGTATAGTGGTTGGGAAATGTCTTCGAGGGGAACGACGGGCGCATAACGGCGCTCACTCCGCGGTTTCCAAGCGAGTCGAGAAACGGCGTATCGTACATCATCGGATAGTCCCAGCGGCATCCGTCGAGCGACACTATCACCGTGTAATGGCGCCCGGCGCACAGTCTTATGGCTGCAAACGCGAGCAGAAGTAATGTCAACAGACTTGTTTTTCTCATCTTCTTTATTTCTTTTATGTCATTGTTTAATATGCTGTTCACCTCATCTTACATCTTCGTCACAGGCTCATCGGCGTCTGTCTGCCGTGCAATCACCGGCGATAAGACCGGCTGAAACCGCAACATCATCGCCTTAATGCATGACTGAACCATTGCCGGCAGATGTTAAGACGCTGCAAAATTACTAACTTTATTTAAGATGCGTATTGATATTTTGTTACAAATCAAATAATTTGAGGCATCCCGACAGCCTTCAGCATCAGGCATATAAAAGGCCGCGGGGCCGCACATCATAGTCTGTGCAGCCCCGCGGCTATATCCTTATCGCTGCCTAAGCCCGGCAGCCGGGCAGCGTCCTACTTAAGAAGGGCGTTTATTTCGGCATCAATGTCAGTAATCTGTGCGTCGCGTTTCTTCAACTCATTGTTGCGGTCTATGAGGAAGAAGGTAGGAATACTCGTTACGTTATACGATGCAAGATTCTTCGACTGCAGTCCCTGCGGGTCTCTTACGCTTATCCACGGCAGGGCGGCTGTCTGCGTTTTCCAGAAATGTTCGTCGGGATCGAGCGACACCTGATAAATCTCCAGACCGCGAGAATGATATTTGTTGTATAGCTCACGCATCTGCATTATACGCTTTGTAGACTCTCTGGCGCCAAAAACGTGGAAGTCGAGCAGCACCACCTGTCCTTTAAGGTCGGTCAGACTGCGGCGGTTGCCCTTGTTGTCGAGCAGCGAGATGTCTATGATGTTAGACACATGCACCTTGCTTGCCTCTATGCTTTGGGCTGCCATCTTGTTGCGCATTATGCGCACATCCTTCATGCCTTCAATGGCAATGTTGTGCAGGTTCTTGCCTCTCACAGCGTTGGGGTGGTATGTGTCCCAGCTTGTTGCCACTGCCGCAAACGCCTTAACGTCTTCGGCACTCTCGCGCGGATTAAATATCAGCATGTTGCCGAGCGTCTGGAACAGGGCGAAATACGACGAGGCGCGCATAGGAGCCTTGTAGATATAGTTGCGCTTTATCTCGTCTTTATATGCCTCAATAAGCTTTCCTATGCTGTCGCGTGTAAGGTCGTAGCCCAGGTTGGGATTGTTCTGCACTGCTATCACGCGGTTTTGCAGGTCAATCTGCTTGAGGGCAAGCTCCTTGATGGTGGCACATTCGGCAGAGCCTTCAACGGTATATCCTGTTGCCATCGACGGATATGCAGCCTTAATCTTGATTGTCTCGGTTGAATCAACGCTGAGGTTGATAATCTGTCCGGCTATTCTCAGTCGGTAGAACTCAGGCGCATCGGGAGCCTTCTCGCTGAAACTGAATGAGCCTTTGTCGTCGAGCTTAACCGAGTCGACCACAACCGGTCCGTCGAGACTCATGTTTTCAAGATACAGCACAGAGTCCTTAGCCTCGGTAACTGTTCCGTCTATATGAAACTTTCTGTTGTCGCATGAGGTAAGCATTGCCGCCATGAGGGCGAGAGTGCATACGCACAATGATGAAAATGTCTTTTTCATTGTTATATTAGTTTTATTAATTGCAATCCGGCAAACACCGCAAGTAGTCCCAACACCACGCTTCCGCCGACATAAAGCGCCATAAGGAGTGCGCTGTCGGCACGCATAAGCGAGAGTGACTCGTTCATGAATGTGCTGAAAGTGGTGAATCCTCCGCAGAATCCTACGGTGAGCAAGAGTTTAAGTCCGGGACTTATACTGATGTTGTTGTCGGCAAGTCCGTAGACCATACCGATGATTAGGCATCCCAGAATGTTGACGGTCATTGTGCCGAAGGGGAAATGTGACAGCACATTGTCCTGCACGAGCTTTGACAGCAGATAGCGTGCCACGCTTCCGCAGGCTCCTCCGACGGCCACTAAGATAATATTTTTCAACATGCTTGCAAAGTTAATGCAAGTTGAGTGAAATACAAAATAAAAGAGTGTGAAACAGTATTTTATTTTTATTTCCGAGACGATGATTACCTTATTTTATAAGTAACACAAAAGCAGAAAGGCAGCCATCAAATTGAAATGGCCAAAAATCTGTAAGCAAAACTATTCTTAATGCTTACATCAACTTCCGTCGGCATCATTCTAAAAGAAAATCATTAAGCAAAACAAAGCATATTGCTTACAATATAAAAGGCCACCTTTTAGCTTGCAAAAGACGGCCTTTTAGACGGCAAAAGGTGGCCTTTCAGAATGCAAAAGACCACCTTTCATATTATATATAGATACCCATTGAATAATCTCGCCACTGCCATGCCATAAAGACACGGCACCAACTAACCATGCAACAGACTATAGACATTCAAAACATTCACATTATTTACGCCATATCAGACATTATCCGCGCGAACGGCGGCGCAGGCGGCGTATCCAGAGATAATAGCCCGTGATGGGCAGAGTTGAGCCAAACAGAGCGGCTATGAACCACAGTATGCGCGTGAACAGACCGCCCCAGCTGCCCATATGGACAGACATTATCCAGCCGCGTATCTTCGACGATTTATCACTGTCGGCATAAAGCGAAACTGAAGTGATGCGGCCGTCAGCCGGATTAAACGTATATTTGTCGGCAGCACGCTGGTTGCCAAGTCCGCCGAAAGCCACGTCGGCCGTGCCGTCGGATACGGTTATATTGTCGAATTTTACGTTGCGCGCACGCAGAGTGTCATACACTCCCTGCCATTCGGCATATACATCAGCGGTCTTTTCGTCCTTGCCGGCCTTGTCCCCGGCCTTGTCTGTCTTCTCCTTTGCCTTTACAGCGTCCTTAGCCTGCTGTTCAGCATACACCTCGGCGCCGCTCTTTTGCACCTCATTAACACCGAACAGCGCATTGAAGCCTTTGCTGTACCACGTGAACGACCACGTAAGACCTGTCAGTGCCATGACGAGCAACAGAATCAGCACATACATTCCGCCTGCCACATGAAGACTGCGCCACAGCAGATGGCGGCTCTTCGACGTGGTTATCTTCAAACCGTTGCGCAACATACGCGCCGTGCGCGGCCACCATATTACCACTCCCGACAACAGCACAAGCACAAAGACAATGGTGGATATGCCCACTATGGTGCGGCCCCAGAACACTCCGCCGCTGTCGTCGCGACTGTCGAGCAGCCAGCGGTGAAGCCGTTGCATAAAGTCGAAGAACGCCGGACGCTCATATTTTCCCTTCACCTTGCCCGTGTACTGGTCTACATACACTGCCGCACGGCGCGGCTTCGACAGGTTAACCTTGCACGCAAGCTCCGGGTCAGAGTACATGGTAACGCCCGTAACCTTTACGTCCTCAGGCAGCGTCTTCTCCACATTCTTAACAAGAATATCTACGGGCAGCGCCGTATGTTGCGGATTGTCAACATACAGAATGTCGTGCCTCAACACCTTAACGGCCTCAGGCTCAAACACAAGCATGGCGCCCGAGAAACATATCAGTGTGACAATGATGCCGAAAGGCACTGCCAGCCATAAATGAAACTTTAAAAATATCTTCTTCATAACTATACTATTAAACGCAACTTTCTAAAAATTATTGTCTGCCGGAACAGACTGATTATGCTCCGGCAGACCGTATTACGCACATTAAAGTGCGTGCTCAAGCCGTATTTAATCTATGCGTCCTACGGCAGTAACGGTGGTTGCGCCATTGACGGTGAGTGCCTTTACGGCTGCGCCCGTTGCCGGATCAATCTTCCATACGGCAGGATAACCCGACGCGGTGTTCACCGACACGTAGGCATATCCGCCCTCCATGTAAGGCGTTGAGCCGAAACCTGACACGTCTGAGGGCAGGCCCGTAACATCAGTCAGCGTCTTTGCCGACGCGTTGAACACGGCAAGGCGGTTGGCTGTCTTTGCAGATGACGTTATCGGGGCGTCATACATAAGGAACAGAAAACTGTCGCCGCCTATATACCAGCTGCGCATAAGTCCGTTGGGCGACAGCTGCTCGAGGTTGCAATAGTAGTCGTCAAAGTCCTCGGTCGACGTGTCTATGCGCACCACTCCTGCCGGCAGCATGGTCTGCTGGCGCGCATCGGCCATCGTCTTGGCATAAGCGGGAGATATGACGTAGACATACCGGCCGTCGTCGGTTGCCCATATCATCTGATAATACTGCGACTTGTTGCGCCCGCAGGCATAACTTATCTTGTCGGTCCTTATCAGTTTCTTCTCTTTCAGCGTCTTGTCGGCAAACACAGCCACCCAACATTCGTCGGGCCACTGTGTCCACTGCAGTTCGTCTTTGTCGTAAGCGCCGCTGCCCGTGCCGCCGCTCTCGGTCTTGATAAGGTCTTCATAGCCCGGACGAACCCACTTATACTGAGTGCGGGCGTCGTCGGTGAACTGCTGACAGCCATACTGCGACAGGCCCATTGGCACAGCTGCGCTGTATATCTTGCTGCCTACCTGCTCCAGTCCGGCAAGAGTTACATATTCGCCGTTGCCCAAAAAGTTCTCACAGATGTAGCCCTTGTCAGCAACGGAGGCGTCGTTTCCGTCGGCGGCAACGGTGTTAGAGGTGAACGTTTCGTTGTCGACATCGAGATAAGACACCTTGAACGACTGCGGCAGATAGCCCGTAACGGGGTCTGCCCAGGCTGCGTTGCCGTCGCCGCTCGATGTCGTCATGATGTAGTTGTCATACAAGCCGTAGGTGGTGAAGCGCGTAACATAATACTCCTTGGCGCGCTGCTCCAGCTTACCCGTTGTGCTGTTGCGCACGTAAGAGCAAGTTGTGCCGCTCTCGCCCTGATGATAGTTGAGGGCATAAAGATACTTGCGGCCGTGGAACACCCAGTAAGTGGCGCCGTCGTTGACAAGTCCCGAAGGCCTGATTTCGCCCTCAAGAGCCTCTGCCGAGGTAAGTATGTTGGCCGTGGCGTTAGAGCCTGTCACGGTGGTTGCTATGACATAAGGACTTGAAATGCCTGAGGCTGCGCCGGGAGCGTCGGCCGACGCGTCGTCGGAACATGATGTAATGGCTGGCCGCCGAAGCCATAACGGCAAGCAGGGCGGCATAAAGTCGGATGTTGTTCATTTGTCTTTTATCGTTTATCGGGTTTAACTTTGTTGATTGTTTAGTATCATCTCGTCATCTCATTTGCCTAGATATACCCTCACCTTGCCGTAAAAAGCGCGTCCGGCTTTCTGCAGACTGAAGTTGTCGTAGAGCTTCTCATTGGTGAAGTTGCGGCACTCAAGCGACACGTTGTAGCGTCCGCGGCTCATGCTGTAGGTAAGAGTGAGGTTGTGAGAAAACTGCGTAGGCACCATATAGTCGCTAAGATTAGCTGCCTGAACGCCGTCGGAATAATAGCAGAAGCTGTGCAGATACTGGTTGTCGTAGGTAAGGGTGAGCGTGTTTCCGTCTTTCAGCAGGTTGTGCCAGTAGAGGTTTACGTCGGCATCGGCAAACTGCCAGGGCACGTTAGGCATGCGTGTATGATACATAGGGTTGGCAACCGAGGTGCAGCCCACCATAAGTTTCTCGTTGTCGCGCACGTCCATCCGGGTGAAGTTGCCGCCAACGCTGAGCCATCTGCCGAGGGTATAGCGTGCCGAAAGATTGAATCCGGCTGTCTTAACCCTGCCGTAGTTCTCATAATATGCGCCCTCGCGGTTGCCGCTAAGCTCGGCTATGCTGCGCTGAATGTAGTCGCGCGTGTCGCGGTAGACCATTCCGCCCTCGACGTAGAGCGAGTGACGGCCGAACGTCTTGCTCCAGCTAAGGCTGAGATTGATGTTGTCGCTCTTCTCGGGACGAATGAGCACGCTGCCCGACTCGAGGTCTTCGTCGCCGAACATCTCCTCTATCGTGGGCAGACGGCACGCCTTTTCATACGACAGCTTGGCCTGCAGGTCGTCAACGATGAAGCAGGTTGCGGCTGCGCCATAGCCCCACGAATCGATGGTGCGGCTTGTTCTTACATAGCAGCTCGCGTTCTCGTTGGCAGCCACGGGGCCTGAGACATACTGGCTATAATACTTGCCGAAGAGCGAAACGTTCCATCTTTCTGACGGCATAAACCTGTAGGACAGTCCTGTTATGTTCTTGCGCATGTCCTTGGATATGGGGTCTTTGTCCTCGCGCCCATAGAGAAGAGACGTGTTGTCGCGGCTGAACGAGTTGAACACGTTGTTCAGCGTCAGCGCGTGCGCCGTGCCTATGCGGTAAGTTGTGTTGAGAGTGGCGTTCCAGTTGTTGTTGTCTGCCCTCAAATACTGGTATGTCTGCTCGCCCGGCGAACTTGTGCGCCGGCGCTCGCCAAGCCAGTTGTAGCGATAGCTTGCGGTGTCGACGTTGAACGTGGCGTTGCGGTTATAGTTGGCGGTAAGCGTGACATCAAGCCCCTTGGTGAAGAGGTTACGCTTTGAATACTCTAACGACGGCATGAGCGAATGGCCGTGGCGGTGCTTCTGCCCGTAGACAGTCTTCTGTCTTACGCCTGTCTGTATCTCCTTATACATGTGCGAATAGGTGAAGCCTAACATCAGACGGTCGGCCCAGCTCTTGCCCGTAAGTCCGAACTTTGCCACCACTACCTCGTTGTGATATGTGTCGTTAAAGCGCCTGACGCTGTAGAGCTTCTTTGTGTCGATGCTCTGCGAACCGAAGTCGAACACGGGAGCGTCAACGCGGTAGCTGTTGTCTGAGTAATTCTGAAAGGCGTTTATCTCGTATGTAAGGCCGTTGCTGAAGCTTTGGCCGAAGTTGATGTACGACTTGTGGGTGTTGAACGAGCCATAAGAATAAGACGCGTCGACAAACCAGCGGCGGCGCTTGCGGTTGGTAACGATGTTGACAACGCCCCCGATGGCATCGGTGCCGAACGCCACGGGCACCACTCCCTTGTAGACCTCTATGCGGTCGGCAAAGCTTACGGGTATGTTGTTGAGTCCGAACGAGCTGCCCACGCCTTCCTGCGGCACGCCGTCGATGAATATCTTTACGTGCTTGCCGCTGAAGCCGTCGAGCATGAGATTCATGTCGGACCCTACTCCACCCGACTCACGCAGCTTTAGTCCGGGCGTCTTGGCAAGGGCTTCGCTCAGTGTCTTGGTTATGTTGAGCATGTCGCGTGTGTCAACTGCCACGGCGTTGTATGCCGAGTTTTTCACTCTGCTGACGCCTGCCGACACCACCGAAACCTCGTCGAGCTGTATGGCGTCTTCCTTCATACGGATGTCTATCTGCTGACTGCCGCCGACCTCAACGCTGACGTTACGCTCAACGGTCTTGTGACCCACGGCCGACACCACGAGGCTGTAGCGCCCCGCGGGGGCCTTTATCTGATATATGCCTTCAATGTCGGTATGGGCTGCACAGGCCGTGCCCTTCAGTCTAATCGTGGCATAGCTTACGGCCTCGCCGCCTGAGGATGTTATCCTGCCTGATATAGTTCCGCTGCCGGCTGACTGCGCACTGACTGCAAGCTGAACTGACAAAAGAATAAAGATAATCACAAATTTTAATCTGTTTGCTTTCACTTTGATATATATTTTCGTTAATAACTAAAAACCACTGCAAAGTTAACGGCATTAAAAAAGCTCACAATAGCAAAAAATCGGTATTTTTATAAGCTACCTAACGGGCACAAAGCCGGGGCGATAATCATTTTTGAGTATTTGGATTGACGGCTTCTGAAAAGATGTTAAATAAGTTAACGGGCAGCAAATATAAATGCCGACTTTTGACATCTGAAGGCGATTTAACAGATAAGGCATTAAAAAGTGACACTTTTTGTAAGTCATTATATATCAATGCCTTACACAAAACAAGAAACAAAAGGTAGCAAACGGCGATGCAAAAGGGCACCTTTCAGAAGGCAAAAGGCCGTCTTTCGCAGTGCAAAAGGATGCCTTTTACAACGCAAAAGGGCACAAAACTAACCGAAAAAGCATGGCGAAAAGGGCTTAATCGGCATCAAAAAGGCATGAAACAGGCATCACACGGATGTAAAAGACAGCTGAAAGGCTAAGGCGAAGAGCTATTTTGCAGGTTTCAGCCGTGTTAAAACAACAGGCAAAAATAAATTGTAAAGTTAAATTATCATAATGCCGTGACACAATCGGCACTCTCTTTCGTATATATATTGTAATACGACACTAAAAGCCGTATATGGCACAAGTCGCATTACCATGGCTAAAAGCCTTGACATAAAAGACTATATCATCAAGAATAAAAAGGCACAAAAAAAGAGCGGCTATCAAATGGATGCCGCCCTGAAAGTGGTCTCACCGAGAATCGAACTCGGATCTAATCTTTAGGAGAGACTTGTTCTATCCATTGAACTATGAGACCAATGCGTCTGCAAATTTAGTCAGATTAATAGTGAAAACCAAATAAAATGTGAAAAATCATATAAACAATTAAACTTTTTACTCTGATATACATCAGAATAAGTGTTATGAAGAAACTTATTATTTTTAGTCTGTTAGTATTTTACGCCGCCTACAGCCACGCGCAATGTAGTGTCAGGTCAAAAGTCGAGGACACCCAGACGGGCGAATCGATGCCATTTGTCAACGTGGCGGTATACAACCGCTCGAGTTCTAAATTCGTAAAGGGCGCCATCACGGACGAGAAGGGACTGTTCTATATCGACAACCTTCCGTACGGCGACTATACCGTGAAACTTACCTACATAGGCTACACCACGCTGGAAAAAGAATTCAGCGTGACGAAGGACAAGAGAAACATGAACTTTAAGAAACTGTACATGAACGACAACAGCCAGACTCTTGACGAGGTTACGGTGACGGCACAAAGGCCTACAATGAGGCTCGAGGTTGACCGCAAGTCGTTCGACGTTTCACAAGATATAACCAATGCCGGAGGCGACGCCACCGACGTGCTTGAGAACATCCCCTCGATAGAGGTTGACACCGACGGCAACATATCGCTGCGAGGCAACACCAGCGTGGAGGTGTGGATAAACGGAAAGGCAAGCGGACTGACGAGCGACAACCGCGCCGAGATACTGCAGCAGCTGCCTTCGGAGAGCATTGAGAGAATTGAGGTGATTGACAACCCGTCGGCAAAATTCAGCGCCGAGGGAAGCGCCGGCATCATTAACATAATACTGAAGAAGAACCGCCAGGCTGGATACTACGGCTCGGTGCAGGCCGGAGGGAGCTCGCGCGGAAGTGCCAACGTCAACGGCAACCTCAACTTCAACGTAGGGCGATTTGAGGGCTACGCAAGTCTTGGCTACCGTCACCGCAGCAACGACGGCGGCTCGATGAGCTATCAGGAGTATCTTAACACTAACCAGTATCAGTCGTACACGGCCGACAACGACCGCATGGGCAACAACCTCTTTGCACGCGCCGGACTTACTTACCGCGCAACCGACAAGGATGAGTTCACGCTGAGCGGAATGACAATGGTCGGCGGACACCACAACGGAGGCACAACGCCGTATCACTATGGTACGATAGGCGCGCCGCAGGACAGCTACATCATGCTGCGCCGCTCTACGGGAAGCTCTGACATGAACATATATTACGGCGAATTTAACTACCGACACAACTTCACCGACAAGCATTATCTCGACTTCACCGTCGACTTCAACAAGTGGAAGATGAACCAGAGCAACATCTATCAGGACAGCACGACGTATATCGACGAGATGCTGCCTACAGAATACGACTATCAGAACCGCCCGATGCATAACAACAACAGGTCGTGGGAGGTGAAACTCGACTACGAGAACCCGATAACCGACAAGATTATGCTCCAGGCAGGATACCAAGGAAACTTCAGCCGCGAGAACTCTCCGCAGGAGTCTTACATCGACGACTCGTCATGGGAAGGCGTAAACCAGGTGGAAGACCAGGCTTACTATAACCGCTTTATATACAACATGGATCTGCACGCGCTCTATGCCACAGCCACAATGAAGTTCGGCAGACTCGGAGTGATGGCAGGTCTGCGCGGCGAATACTGGCGCGTAAACACCGAGAGCTACAACTATGAGCAGGAGCACGACCCGTCGAAACGCAACAATCCGTTCAAGAAAGACTACTTCCAGCTCTTCCCGAGCGTATTCCTTTCTTATCAGATAGACGAGACACAGCAGCTGCAGCTCAACTACACACGCCGTCTGCGCCGTCCGTGGGGAGGCCAGCTCAACAGCTTCAAGAACACACGCGACGCCTCAATGATATCGTTCGGTAACCCGGAACTGACACCTGAGTTCAGCAACTCGTTCTCGCTCAACTACCTCAAGACATGGGAAGAGCACTCAATGCTCATCAGCGCATACTACCGCCCAACAAGCGACGTGATACAGCGCATAAAATATCAGAGCAGCACGGACAACATGATGTATCAGACTTACATGAACGTGTCTAACAGCCTTAGCACCGGTCTTGAACTTGTATTGAAGAACAAGATCTGCCGAATACTCGACCTCACCACAACGGCTAACGCCTACTACTACAAGCTGGACGGCTTTACATACAACATTGACGGACAGACCATCACGGGCGAGAGCAACAACAACTTTACATGGAACGCACGTATGCAGGCTTCGCTGATGCTGCCCTGGGACATATCTCTGCAGCTGTCGGGACGCTACCGCGCACGCCAGGTGATAACACAGGGATACCGCAAGGCAAACTTCAGCATGGACTTAGGTCTGCGCAAGACTTTCCTGAACAAGAAACTGACGCTCGCCATCAACTGCCGCGACCTGCTCAACACACGTAAGTTTGAGAACTACACAAGCTCAGACACCTTTACACGCTACCAGAAGAACTGGCGAAGCGGACGCACCGTGAACCTCTCGCTGACATGGAACTTCGGCAACATGAAGGCCAAGGCTCCAAAGAAGAAGGTCAACAACAGCGCCAACGAGGATTCTGAGAACATGAACGGCATGGATAACGGATACGAATAGACCATACTAACAGTTAATTTAAGTTTTTGTAATAACAATCTCCAGTCAACGGCCTGCAGGCAAGCCGCCCCCAAAGGGCACAATGCCGCAGGCCGCTTTTTTGTTATCCAACAAATAAATACTATCAGACAAAATTACGATAAGGAGCAGAATAATATATAAGCAATGCACATACAAACAAAAAAGACGCATGCGCCAATGTTATGGTGCATGCGTCTTTTTTATTCTATTATTATTTTCTATATCATAAACTCCTATTCAATAGAATGGCTTTAACTGCCAAATACTGAACCGGAATCATCTAAATCAGCATACCACGCTGCCCGGCTTAACGTCGGCAGAAGTAGTTATAACGCTCAGAGAGCCGTCGAAGTCCTCGGCAGAGAGAATCATGCCCTGGCTCTCGATGCCCTTCAGCTTGCGCGGAGCAAGGTTGGCGATGAAGCAGACACGCTTGCCTACAAGGTCTTCGGGCTTGTAGAACTTGGCAATGCCGCTGACAATGGTGCGGTCCTGACCGCTTCCGTCGTCGATGGTAAACTTGAGCAGTTTGTCGGCTTTCTTCACTTTCTCGCATGCCTTGATAAAGCCTACACGGATGTCGAGCTTCTCAAAGTCCTCGAAAGGTATGTTAGACTTAATCTCCTTGGCCTTATAGTTAGCCTCGGCGTTGGCCTTCTTGGTGTCCTCGAGCTTCTTGAGCTGATACTCTATTACGTCGTCGTCAATCTTCTCGAAGAGCAGCTCAGGCTCTGCAAGCTGATGTCCGGCCTCGAGCAGGTCGGTAGAGCCAAGCTGATTCCAGTCGAACTCGTCAATGTTGATCATCTTTCTGAGCTTAGCACTGCTGAAAGGCAGGAACGGCTCGAAGGCTATTGCCAGGTTGGCAACAAGCTGGAGAGATATGTTGAGGATTGTCTCCACGCGCTTCATGTCGGTCTTTGCAACCTTCCAAGGCTCACAGTCGGCGATGTATTTGTTACCTATGCGCGCAAGGTTCATGGCCTCTTTGAGGGCGTCGCGGAACTTAAAGTTGTCGAGCAGGCGCTCAACGTTTGCCTTAACGTCCTTAAACTCAGTGATGGTCTGCTTGTCGATGTCCTGCAGTTCGCCGCATGCCGGAACAACGCCGTTCCAGTATTTCTTTGTAAGCTGCAGCGCACGGTTGACGAAGTTGCCGTAGATGCCCACCAGCTCGCTGTTGTTGCGCTCCTGGAAGTCTTTCCATGTAAAGTTGTTGTCCTTAGTCTCAGGCGCATTGGCTGTCAGCACATAGCGCAGCACATCCTGTTTGCCGGGCAGGTCCTCGAGATACTCGTGAAGCCATACAGCCCAGTTGCGTGATGTAGATATCTTGTCGTTCTCAAGGTTGAGGAACTCGTTTGCCGGAACGTTGTCGGGCAGGATGTAGCCTCCGTGAGCCTTAAGCATGGTCGGGAAAATAAGACAGTGGAACACGATGTTGTCCTTGCCGATGAAGTGAACGAGGCGTGTCTCGGGATCTTTCCACCATTTCTCCCAGTCGTCGGGCATCAGTTCCTTGGTGTTAGAGATATATCCGATAGGCGCGTCGAACCACACGTAGAGCACCTTGCCCTCAGCTCCCTCAACAGGAACGGGTATACCCCAGTCGAGGTCGCGTGTCATTGCGCGCGGCTGAAGGTCGAGGTCGAGCCACGACTTGCACTGTCCGTAAACGTTAGGACGCCACTCCTTGTGTCCTTCGAGTATCCACTTCTTGAGCCAGTCCTGATACTCGTTGAGGGGCAGATACCAGTTTTTGGTCTCCTTCAGCACCGGCTTAGAGCCGCTGATGGCGCTTACAGGATTGATAAGCTCTGTGGGGTCGAGGTCTGATCCGCACTTCTCGCACTGGTCGCCATAGGCCTTCGGGTTGTGGCAGTGAGGGCACTCGCCTGTTATGTAGCGGTCGGCGAGGAACTGATGTGCCTCCTCGTCGTAATACTGCATTGAGGTTTTCTCTACGAGCTTGCCTTCTTCATAAAGTTTCTTGAAGAAGTCTGAAGCCACCTTTGAGTGGGTTTCAGAAGTTGTGCGGCTGTAGATGTCGAACGAGATGCCGAAGTCGGCAAAGCTCTTCTTGATCATTGCGTGGTAGCGGTCTACAACCTGCTGCGGAGTTATGCCTTCTTTCTTGGCACGGATGGTGATGGGCACACCGTGCTCGTCGCTTCCGCAGATGAATCTTACGTCTTGTTTTTTAAGTCTGAGATAGCGCACATAGATGTCAGCCGGCACATATACTCCGGCCAGGTGGCCGATGTGCACGCCGCCGTTGGCGTATGGCAGGGCGGCGGTTACGGTGGTGCGCTTGAAATGCTTTTCTTCCATATATGTTTATAATATTCTTTCTCTTTTGAACGGCAAAATTAATATAAATCGGGCGGAATACAAAACGAAAACGCTTTTTTCGTGGAATGTGCAACCGCCTGACCGCCTTGCGGCCTGCATAAGGGGCTGAACAACAAGGCCTAAGAGGCGCCCTTAAGGCGGCGTCAGTGAGTGGCCTTATACCAGTTGGTGTTCTTCACGTCGGCAGCCATGGAGTTCTCGCTCGGCTCCGAGGTTGTTATGCCTGAATATGCGTGTATGTCCACCACGCCGCAATATGCCGAATAATACTGGTCGGTGTGTACGGCATAGGGCACGGCGCGCGCAAGGCGGGCCTTAAACTCTGCCAAGAGGGCTTCGTCGGAACAAAGATGCTCAACATAGTCGCCAAGGTCGAAGAACAGCACGGGCGTATAGCCGTCCATGCGCTGTAGGCCGTCGAGTTGAGAGGCGTCGAACTTATAGCGGCTGTTTATCTCTTTCATAATCTCCGCCAGGGCATCAATCTGACTGCAGTCGGTTATGCCGAGCGTGCCGTAAGGATAAACGTAGCTTGAATAGAAATCATAGAATCCCTGCGCAATGCTCTGATAGTCGGGCTTGCCCAGCAGGCTTGCGCCAATCATGGCGTAGGGCATTCCGTAGGCCATAATCTCCGTCGGACAGGCTATTATGTGGTCGGTTACGTGACGCAGGTCATATGCCACCTCGACCGACGACATGTAGCAGTCGTCAAAGAGAATAAACTCCATGTCGAGTCCGGCTGCGTTCAGCGCGTCGGCAAGCGTAGATATGTCAGTCTGATAATTGCTCGTGATGCCGCCGAAATAGCGCGTCATGGCATAGCCCTTGTCGGCACTATAGTGAGGCACGAATGCCGGCGAGAGGCGCATGGCCTTGCTTTGGCTCTCAACGGGCACCCACCCCATGCCGTGGCAGCCTATAATCATGGAGTAGACATCGGCCGGAGCAAAGCTTTTCATGTCGTTGAATATGCCCGTAAGTCCCGCCACCGTGGTGAACGACGGATTCTCATAAGTCTTCAGTTCGGTGCGCGTGCATTTTCCGTCCTTGCAGGTTATCTCGAACATCTCGGCCTCGCTCGAACTTGTGGATATGAACACCACCACGCGCTCGTTGTCAAGTCCCCGGTTGCTTATGGCCTCCTCCATGTCCTCGATGTTGGTCTTGAACGCCTCGGTGAGGTTGGTTGACCAAGGATAATACATGAACAGAGTTTTCTGTCTCGACACAGTGTCGGGCTCGTCGCTGTCGTCATGACACGACGACAAGGATATTGCGCCTACTGCAACAATCAGTGCAAACGTGAATCTGCATAAAAAAGTTACGGCTGAATATTGTTTCATAACTTGATTTTTTCGGATTAAACAGAATATTGTGTGTTACAACGGATTACACACATTAAAGGCAACCGCGGCAACGACTGCAAAACTAATAAATTTTTTTGATTTTCTGAGTGTCGCCCTGCAATTTTTTGACAACCTGACGCGCTACAGCAAAATATATGCCGGCGCACGGCTTTGAGGCATCAGCAGACCGACGGAAACGCCGTCCATAACCGCCTTCATAACACATTGATACTCAATGCGTTGCAAAAGGCCGTCTTTTAGGCTGCAAAAGGTGCCCTTTTAGCGTGTAAAAGGTGGCCTTTCAGAGGCTAAAAGGCCACCTTTTGGAAAACGTCCGCCCACAGCCCGTAAGCCAAAACATCACACATAATCATAAAAAAAGAAAATAATTCGACATTTATTCGTTTATTTATGGGCTTTTGTCTATCTTTGTTGAGATTTTTTTGAAGATGTTATAAAACAAGAAGTTTTTTATTAGATGAACGTAATTACGAAAACAGTTTCACTGCCTGATGGCAGAACCATCAGCATTGAAACCGGGAAAGTGGCAAAGCAGGCCGACGGCTCATGCGTACTGCGCATGGGAAACACCGTACTTCTGGCCACTGTTTGTGCCGCAAAAGATGCAGTTCCCGGAACAGATTTTATGCCTTTGCAGGTTGAGTACAGAGAACAGTATGCCGCAGCCGGACGTTTTCCGGGCGGATTCACAAAGCGCGAAGGCAAAGCAACCGATAACGAAATCCTTACATGCCGTTTGGTAGACCGCGCGTTGCGCCCTCTCTTCCCGTCAGACTTCCATGCAGAGGTTTACGTTAACGTAATCCTTTTCTCGGCCGACGGTGTTGACCAGCCCGACGCATTGGCAGGTTTCGCTGCCTCATGTGCCCTGGCATGCTCAGATATTCCGTTTGAATGCCCTATCTCTGAAGTGCGCGTAGCACGTATTAATGGCGAATTTGTAATCGATCCGACATTCGAACAGATGAAAAACGCCGACATGGACATCATGGTTGGTGCCTCTAAAGAGAACATCATGATGGTTGAAGGCGAGATGAACGAAGTTTCAGAGCAAGACCTGCTCGGAGCCCTCAAGGCCGCTCAGGAGGCTATACGCCCGATGTGCGTTCTGCAGGAGGAGCTCATGAAAGAACTCGGCACCGACGTTAAGCGCGAATACTGCCACGAGGTGAACGACGAGGAGCTGCGCGAACAGCTCAGAAAAGAGACTTACGACAAGTGTTATGCAATAGCTGAGGCAGGCGACCACGACAAGAAGTCGCGCGAGGAGGCATTCGACAAAATCAAGACCGATTTTGAAGAGGCTTATGCCGCAGCACACACTGACCTTACTGAAGAAGAGCTTGAGGAGAAATATGCTCTCGTTGACCGCTACTATGCCGACGTTATGCGCGACTCTATGCGCCGCTGCATCCTCGACGAAGGCAAGCGTCTCGACGGACGTACAACAGAGGAAATCCGCCCGATATGGTGCGAGGTAAGCCCGCTGCCGATGCCTCACGGAAGCTCTATATTCACACGTGGCGAGACTCAGAGCCTCACTACATGTACACTTGGAACAAAACTTGACGAGAAGATGGTTGACGACGTGCTCAACAAGGGCTATCAGCGCTTCCTTCTCCACTATAACTTCCCGCCGTTCTGCACAGGCGAGGCTAAGGCTCAGAGAGGCGTAGGCCGCCGCGAAATAGGTCACGGCCACCTGGCTTGGCGTGCCCTCAAGGGACAGATTCCTGAGGACTTCCCTTACACAGTGCGCCTGGTATCACAGATTCTCGAAAGCAACGGCTCTTCATCAATGGCTACAGTATGCGCCGGCACACTGGCTCTGATGGACGCAGGTGTTCCTATGAAGAAGCCCGTCAGCGGTATCGCAATGGGACTTATCAAGAACCCCGGTGAAGACAAGTATGCCGTACTGAGCGATATCCTCGGCGATGAGGACCACCTGGGCGACATGGACTTCAAGACAACAGGTACGAAAGACGGTCTGACAGCAACACAGATGGATATCAAGTGCGACGGACTGAGCTTCGAAATCCTCGAAAAAGCCCTTATGCAGGCTAAGCGCGGACGTGAATACATCCTCGGCAAACTCACCGAGACTATAGCCGAGCCTCGCGCCGAACTGAAACCGCAGGTACCTCGCATCGAGGCATTCGACATTCCGAAGGAGTTTATCGGAGCCGTAATAGGCCCGGGCGGAAAGATTATCCAGCAGATTCAGGAAGAGTCGGGAGCCGTTATCACTATCGACGAGACCGACGGCAAGGGCAAAGTGCAGGTAAGTGCGCCTAACAAGGAGAGCATCACTGCCGCCATATCTAAGATTAAGGCCATCGTTGCCATTCCTGAGGTAGGCGAGGTTTACGAGGGTACAATACGCTCTATCATGCCTTACGGATGCTTCGTTGAAATCATGCCGGGCAAGGACGGACTGCTGCACATCTCTGAAATCGACTGGAAACGTCTCGAGACAGTTGAGGAGGCAGGACTGAAAGAGGGCGACAAGATTACAGTTAAACTGATGGACATCGACCAGAAGACTGGTAAATACAAACTCTCTCACCGCGTGCTGATACCGAAACCCGAAGGATATGTTGAGCGCGAGCGTCGTCCGAGACCTGAGCGCCGCCAGAGATGTGAGCGTGGAGAGCGTCAGAACAACCGCGAGCAGCGCCGTTTTGAGCACCGCAGCAACAACAACGACTTCCACGATCCCTTGGCACCAAGAGAGCCGAGAGACTTCAACGACAGTCTTGACCACAACGATTAATTGAGCTTATCTCAATAACACTATAACTTAATGGCGGCAACTTTCACATTGCCGCCATTTTTTAATATCAATAAAAAAGCAGGTTAAAGGCATCACAACCGTGGGAAAAAGGCATCACAATCGTATACAAAAGGCATCACCACATGCCGCGAATACGCGACGCATCTGCCTTGAACGCAGGCTACACGCCGACCAAGCAATGCCTTTGTGCCAGTTCATCACGCCGGCACTGCCGACTTATATACAGCCGTCAGCCAGAGAGCAATCAATCCGACGGCAGTATGAAAGCATAAAATATATTAACAAGATAAACCTTCATCACAACATACGTCTATATAAATAAAACGTGAAATCATTTAAAAGCTCATCATTATGAAAATTCTTACAGCAACCCTCACATTGATATTTGCGTTGGCAATGCCCGCAATATCACGCGCTCAGTGCCATGAATCCGACTGCTGCGACATACAACACTGCCAAAGCCACAACGGCTGCTCACACGCAAATAAAAGGCATCACAGCCGCAACAACGACTATATGGTGAGCGACTTCAAGGTGTATTACCGCGGCAAGGCCGTTGAAGGAGCCACAGCATCAAGCTTCACCGTCCTTGGCGAAGACTATGCCAAGGATGCATTCAGAGTGTTCTACAAAGGGCAAAAGATTGAAGGAACCACAGCATCGAGTTTCACTCTGCTCGGCGAAGGATATGCCAAGGATGCATTCAGAGTGTTCTACAAAGGAAAAAAGATTGAAGGAGCAACGGCATCAAGCTTCACTCTGTTAGGCGACAGATACGCCAAGGATTCGTTCAGAGTGTTCTATAAAGGACAAAAGATTGAAGGAGCAACGGCATCGAGCTTCACTCTGCTCGGCGAAGGATACGCCAAAGATTCGTTCAGAGTGTTCTACAAAGGACAGAAAATAGAAGGTGCAACGGCATCAAATTTCGTAATCCTCGACAACGGATATGCCAAAGATGCCTTCAACACTTATTATAAGGGCAGAAAGATTTAGCTACAACCGCCTTTATCATGCCTAACTCTAACAACAAGTTTTTTGTCTAAGACAACACTCAACAACGACTAATACAAATAAAGGCTTGCCGCATTACAACTAGCGGCAAGCCTTAAAAATAACATAACCTAAATTATAATATTTATTTATCGTATGAGTATTTTTCTCGTACTTCCGTCTGTATATTTTACAATATTCAGACCTTTGACGGGCTGACTGACACGCTCTCCGCCGATTGTATAATATGCACTTACTTCCTTCTTCGTGTCAACACCCAATGTAGATATGCCTGTCGATGTGCCTACAGAGAAATCCTTGAATGATATCGAAGAAGAGTTGGCTACCTCACACTTTGACGCGTCGTTCTCGTCGTAGTCCCAGATATAAGCCACTACGCCAAGATTCTCACGCACGTAGTCGTTACGCAACGCAAGCTTGCAGGTATATGTGTAAGTGTTGCCGTCCCATACAATCTCGTCGCCCCATGTGCTGTTAACTGCGCGGCTTACGTGCTGATGCATGAAGCCCTGTGTTGAACCGGCCTGGCTCAGCGGCTTGATGTCGTTCTCTATAAGAACAACATTTATACGCGGAGGATTAACAGTAAAGTTCTCCTTTATACGCTCACCCGTAACGGTTACAGTCATCTCATTGGCATTTATAGAATCCATCTCGGCAGAAACTTTAAGAGAGACAAATGCCACGTCAAGCATACGTGTATCTATAACATTGGCTATCTCATCGGCAGAAGCCGGACTGTAAATTGGCGATGTTTCAGAATTGTTAGAGATATAAGGCCTTGTGGCACGGTCTACAAGCAGTCCGGGAGCAAATGTTGCTCCTCCCATATTGTAGAACCACAGATAGCTGTTGTCGCTCGGAATTGTGAGCCAGTCAGTATAATAGCCTGAATGATGGCATATCATGTTCACCCTGCCGTTGAATCTTTCCATACCCAAAACCTCACTCATATAGCCTGCCACGCGCGGACAGTTAGGACACTGCTCCGTGGTGAACTCCTCAATGAGGACATTACGTGAGAAATCATGGCTGACAACGCTGAACGCAGCACTGAGAGTGTTGTCGCTCATATCCTCGTCATCACCTTCATTCAGGTTATCTATAGTTATGGTCACAGTGCGGTTCTCAGGCTCTGTTTCTGTAATGGCAGAAGGATTTATGGTAAAGCTGACAGTCTTTGTTTCATCATAAGCTATAGCCTCATCAATGTGTGCGGTATAAGTTTCGTCTATGCCGTCTATCTTGCACACTGCGTCAAAGCCTGTAATTGTCATCGTTGCAAGATTCTTAACAGTGGCTGTAACGCTCATACTACCCTTGTCTATCACATATACGGGCTGTACTTCTACAGGCTCTAACTTCAGATTATACTTTGGCAACTTGTCGCCATATACCAAAGCCTCAATAGCCAGCGCGCCCTCACTGCTGCGGTCGGTCCATTCGGCATTGCTGCCAAGCTGCACATAGAGCGCATTAGCCTGCGGATTAGGCACTACAGACAAGCCTACAGAAGTGCTTTTCTGATGATATGACATACCGATATACAGGCCCTGTCCTTCGCTTATTGTGTAAGGATTGTCGAGAGCTATTCTGTTCCATCCTTTTGCCAACTTTGGATCTGTTTCCTTGGATATTGCTCCAGACGCGAGATCTTCACCGTCGAGAGAGCTGCGCACCCATACTCTCAACGAGTCGATGTTGAGCGAAGAGGCCAAGCCTACGCGCAAAGAGTCAATATGGTTGCCGGCAAACAGCTTCAGGTTATCTTCTGTAAGATAAATTGCAGCCGACACCCATGTATCCTTCTCAGTAGTTGAGAAACCGTCGGTACCCGAGTTTTTCATCTCGCCGTTACAGTATCCCAGACTTACTCCGGATACTTGGGCACTGCCCGCGCTTACGAGAGCGAGCAGTGCTATGATTGTAACAAATAATCTTCTCATACTTCAAAATTATTTATTAAAGACCTTATCAGTCTTTACTGTTCCGTCTGAATAGTATGTTTTTACAATATTCAAACCTTGCTGCATGTGGTTGAGTCTTACACCAGAAGCATTATAGAACTCCTTGCTGACTACTTCACCATTGTCATCAGAAATAGTGCCTTTGATACCTGTAGACTCTGTCAAATGAAGTGCAAAATCACTTATTTCAAGACGGTCTTCACCATAATATGTTAAATCGCCACCTTGAATATAGATAAACTCAAACTCGTAGTCACCTGGTACACAAGTCAGAAAATCGCCCCAACCTGAATCGACAAATGCAACTTCAGAACCTGCATCACAATCATTACCACAAACATATTTAGTAGCCAAATTATTAGGCGCATAGACGTTAACTATAGCATAATCACGTGATAAGAAATCCGGCTCTGTCATTGGTGTAGCCCATAAATGTCCTTTCCAAGAAACTGTTCCTACCTTGCCTTCAGGAACAGTAAACTTAATCGAGAATGAAGATTGTGTGGCTGTATGGTCTACTACTTTAGAAGACTTGTTATATGCCTTTCCATTTTCAACAATAAACGGATATTGCGAATTTGTAGAGAATGTCATTAGGTCGGCCCCTTCTGTAACAATACTCTTAAAGTCAGGCATATCTATAACATCAGCTATAACATGAGCGATATAGGTTCCAGCAGATGTCACAACAGTAACATTTGCCTCTTTCTTACCTACCGAGTTAACATTAAGAATAACAGGTACATTAAGTTTTTCAAGAGTCTTGACAGGATCCGCGTTAGTGCCAACAGTTATCTCTGAATTATCAGAAGTTGCACTCTTCAGTGTAAGATTATTGGCTCCTTTATTTATAATCTCTATATAACCAGTACCTGTTGCAGAGCCGTTTTCAATTATGAAATTACCCAAATTAAGAGTATCTGTATTCAGTACAGCAGAGTCAGCCTTCAAATCTTCCGTCTGTAAATTCAAATCATATATATACATTCCTTCTGTCGAGTCACCAGTACGATAATATTGGTCAAACTGGAAAATTATCGTATGACTACCAGGTGCCATTTCCAGTGTATTCGAAATGTCCACATCGGAACCGTCATAAAGATATGCAGCGGTATTCATATCATCAACAAACATTCCTCCGAGAGCATTATATTGCGAATTTTTATTATTGCCTTCCATGAAAATTTACCCATCTTACCTTCAGGCACATTAAACATAACCGTTAGTTTAGAACTTCCAACATTACCGTCTGTAGTTGAACGTGCTACAATGGTGCCATCATCTAACTGAGTAATGTCAAACGGATAATCATTATTTGTTGAAAAGGTGAAATCACCATTCTTTACAATCTTAGAATAGTCCGGCAATGGCATTACTGATGCTGACAATTGTATCATCATAGGATTACCACCCTCATATTCCAATGTAGCCAAGCCTTCATAATCGCCTACTTTATTAGCACTGAATGTAAATGGTATTTCCATTGTACTATGACCGGATATAGTTCCAAATGAGCTCTCAGTAGTGAACATATTGTCATCAGACTCTAGACTTACTACATAGTCTGTGGCATCGCTGCCTATATTTACAATCGTAACAGACTTCGTAATCTTTGAATTAGCATACATTTGGCCATAATCTACAATATCATTAAACTTTACCAACTCTGCTCCTGCCTTAGGCTTAACCAACTGAAAGTTTCTATATAATTGGTAGATTCCATAAGAAACACCAGTACTTGTATATTCAGATACTCCAAATGCCTGATCAGTATAAATCTTATCAAAATCGCCTTCTACATGAAAGACGAGACAATCATCAGTAGACAAATCGCCCTGCTCATCTACTGTCCCAGCCACGAGAACAGCATTATAATAACCCATTATCTGTCCTGCAACTGTAGCATTTGCCAATATAGTTGACGTAGGTATTGTGATTGTCTTTGCATCAGGATCATAGGTTCCTGAAACAGGATAATCCGAGTTGGTATTGAATTCATCGGTAGGGTCATAAAGATTAAAAAGTTTTGTAAACGTAACCTTTGTTCCATCTACAGCTATACCAATATCATAAGTCAAGACGTCACCACCATCATAAGTAAATTTATAGTTCTTGTAATAAGACTGAGCCACTGCAAAACATTTGGTTGTATCTACTACAACACCGTCTGCACGCTTCATAGCCTTGCGAGGCTGCTCAACCTTCGACTTGCCTTTGACTGCCCCTTCGGGGATAAGCTCCTTAAGAAGATTCATGTCAAACTGCCGCTGAGCGTTCCACGGATTAATGTCTTCTGGTATTCTGCTACGGGCATCATTTTTTGTTTGAGCGGCAGCAAACAAACATGAGCCTACAGCAACCAACAATAGTAATAATTTCTTCATATGTCGCTGTTTTTAAAATTAACAGTCCAAAATTACAAATATATTAAAAACGCGACAAATCAAAAATATCAAACATTGTACAAATTCATGATTTTGTACAAAAAACAGTAAGTAAACAGCCTGTTTTTACTTACTGCTTATAATCAGAACGCGTCATTTTCTGATATTCAGAAGGCGTAAGGCCCGTAACTCTCTTAAACTGCGTAACAAAGGTTGAACGCGATTTGAAGCCTACACTTTCAGATATTGCCTCTATTGTGAGATGTCCGTATTTGTCGATATCGCTTATACGGCGGCATGCCTCCTTGATGCGGTAATTGTTAAGGAACGTGCTGAAATTGCAGCCGAATGTCTCGTTGATAACTTGCGACACATACTTGTATTTTGAGCCGACAAGAGAGGCAAGGCGCTCGGCCGAGAAATCATTTGAGCAGATGCTGTCGGTGTCTTCCATCACATTTCTGATGCGCTCTATCAGCATCGCCTTGTCGTCATCGTCAAGATTGCTGTTCTTGTATTTTTCGGTAGAAGCACGGCCTTCGCCGTCGTAAGCCGCCTCATTGCCTGCAACCTGCGCTTCATTGCCGGGAGAATCCAGTGCCGAGAGCCTTGAACGCAACTCTGACAACTGATGCTCATATTGCTTACGTGCCTTGCGTTCTTCCTCTTCCGATTTTATTATCTCAACGTTTTTGTCATAAAGCGACCTGTTGGCTGCAAGCAGTTTTTTATTCTTGCGCACAACGATAAACGTGCTGACGAACACTATCAAGGCCACAATGCCCACGGCCAGCATTATAACGCGCTGGCGTTCTGCCTTCTGCTTAACGGCCTCCATCTGCGCCTCAATGTTTCTCATCTCGCCCAAAAACTTCATCTCGTTGATGCGCGCGGCCTGCATATAGTTAAGTATCTCGTCTTTTACGCGGAAATACTTCGAATAGCACTCTTCCATCTTGTCCAACTGACCGAGTTGCTTGTAGTATCCGGCAAGAATGCGGTAAATCTCAATATATGCATCCTTAACCTCAAACTTTTTAGACAGACTCTCCATCCTCAGCATACAGTCAACGGCTTTCGCATAGTTTCCCATCTTGCTGTAGGCCTCTGCCTTATACTCCAGCACAACAAGAGTGTAGCGTATGTGCGACACATCCAAAGGCATCTCCGCAATAATATCATCAAATATATTTATAGCAGCCTTGTAACGGCCGGCGGTCATCAGTTTCAACGACTTGTAAAGCTGTATATTAAACTTCGTAAATTCAACGGAATCTGTATTCCTGTTTACTGTCTTTTCGTATTCTTCCCAGTCTTCAGCCAACATATCCAATTTTCCCAGCTTATATGACGCTGAAATAGTATTGCCGAAGGCAGTATTTACTATCGACCAGTCTTTCACTTTCAGAGCCGAACGAAAAGCTTTGAGCATATAGTCGATGCCAAGAAGACTTGACTTTCGGTCTAAATTCTGATCACCGATAGTGCTGTAGACATGGCCATAATTCATATATATCTGTGGCATCTCCACGCCTATGCTACGGCTTATCTCATCGGCCTTGCCCAAAGACTCAAGGGCCTTTGAATAGTCGAAATATTCAAAGAAATAAACAAAACACATGGCAGAATAGCCCCTGGCACAGATATATTTCTCTTTCTTGGGTAGTTTGTCTGAATATCGGTTTACAAGGATTGTAAAGCACGTTAGCGCACTGTCGGCATGCACACCGTCGTTGGCAAAGGCACGGCCTTTCTCCAATAAAGAGTCTGACGGCAACTTCATCCAACGTGCATAATACTCAGGCTGTCCGGCACCATACGACAACAATGGCCAAAGGCAACTGCAAATCGTGATGACCGACATAAATAACAGACGAAAGTATTTTACATTGTGCATTATTAACCTATAAAGAGCTATTTTAATTCATTACAGACTGCACTCTATATAAGAGTGGCTTTTATCTTGACGCGTACAAAATTAAATAAAAAATCAATATCTCATGTCGATAAAATCAATAAATCATAATTTCATCCATATAATCCGGCCTTCAGCTCTGCTATAGCACTGATAATCAGTTACAAAATTAACATTTCATGGCACGCGCAACAGAATTAATAATGAAGTTAATCCGGTTGACGTCAACGACTTGTAAGGACGCATTTAACAAGGCAAAAACAACCGACAGTAAGAATAGGCCTAAAAATCGTAACTTTTTAGCTACAAATACATTTCAGATTAAATATTCATCACCGTAATAGAATGTTTTTATTAAGAAAATATCAACGATTTACTTTCAGACTGTTAGTGGCCGAGTTACGGGTCGTAACTCGGCCACTTTTGATGCAAAAGTGGGCCGTTTTTTATCAGTAAACAGCAGAGTTTTTCCACGCAAGACGATGAACTATAAAAGTATGCCTTAATCCAAGCCGGTTATTAATATTCGGCAGGAGTTAAGTTTCATGCTTGGCTGATTGCCGTTCGCTTGTCAGCAGGCATAGCGAGATACATCAAGAAGAAACATACAGCAAGACTGCAACAGGAAGCAACAATACGGATGGAAACATCATTGCGGTTGCGTAATCAAGCCATATGCAGACAAACTACAGACCGAGGTCTGAAGAAAAGGGCATAAAAAAGCAGCACCCGCAAGCTGAACATGATAGCTTAAGGACGCTGACATGAATATTCTTAAACACAACGTATATAAACAACTGAAGCCGTTATCCATTGTCAGATAACGGCTTCTTTTCTTTACGTTAGTATGTTATGAAAAATTTGAGAGAATTGAAACTTCACAGTTTCGTTGTTTTTTTGTTTTACTAAACATGATTTATTGAGAAAGCATCGAAATATGTCTTACTTTAATACAGCGGCAGGGGCAGAGGCCTGCTTCATCGAGTCGATCTTTGCAGAGTCGCTCATTGCCACCGAAGGACCGTTGTGCGTGCGCTGAAATCCTGCCACGGCAGGCTCGGGCTGTCCGCCGTCGGTGAATGCCACCTGGGCTACGTTGCCAAGCGTGAGGACTATCACAACGGCTGCGGCTGCCTTGATAAGCGGCATGAAACGCTGTCTGAGGCTTATAGTGACGGCCTTTACCGGCTCCGGCTCGTTAATCATAGACAGCATCTTGGCGTCGAAGTCACTCCCAAGCACGTCAGCATGCTTCTCGGAATGCTCATAGCAGAACAAGTCCTTATACTGGCGCAGGCTGTCGGGCACATTTTTCTGGCTGAAAAACGTACGCAGGATGTGCTCCTCTTCGAGGCTTGTCTCGCACTTCCAGTAGCGTTCCAATAGCTGTTCTATGTATTTATAGTCCATATCCTTCATATTCTTTATATTTTTGTTTAACCGCCTGGCGCGCTCTGAAGATGTTAACCTTCACTTGCTCTTCGCTCAGACCGAGAACAGTGGCTATCTCTTTGTAACTTTTTCCCTCGAAATCGCGCAGCTGCATGCAGCTTCTCTGTTTCTCGGGCAGGCTGTCAACGATGCGTTTCACCAGCTCAACGCGGTCCTTCTGAATCATCCGTTCGTAAGGATCAGAGGCGGTGTCGGCAGAACTCATTTCCTCATCGCCTATGGGCTGGTTGTCGTTTCCGGCCTTTCGCTGTCTGTCGAGCGACAAGTTGCGGCATATCGTAAGGCTGAAGGCCTCTATCGAGTCGACGTTCTGCAAGCTGTCGCGCCTGTTCCAGACCTTAATCAGCGTGTCCTGGACGATGTCTTCAGCCTCCTCTTTATTGAGCGTTATGCGCAATGCGAGGCGGTAGAGCACGTTCTTCAACGGCAAAACATCGTTACGGAAACTGATATTTTTCATCTGCTCTCTATTTAAATGACGATTTAGACGACCGAAAGTTACAAACAAATGCGGTCTTTTTTATGTTTTAACGTTTATTTACTGTTATGAGTCTGCAACCTCTGCTTTATTGTTTGCGGCGGCAGTCGCCAAGGCTATTGGCCGACAAAGGCTGCAAAGGCTGTTTATGCGCGCATGCGGACATATTTATATATCTAACAAATCATTTTTATATATCACACAAATTATTGCGTGAAATGATGCCCACGGCTGCAAAGCTTCTCTCAAAAGTTTCTTTATGTGCAGTGCTTACTGTGTGCCCTACTCCACTATCATCGTGCCGTGACGGCCGTCTATGGCTGTGGCGAGGGTGATGTTAACGCGCGACACTCCGGCACTTATGGCGTCGAAAGCGTTCTCGAGCTTTGGCAGCATGCCTCCTGCCACGGTGCCGTCGGCCACGTAGCGTTCAAAGTCGGCGCGCGTTATCACGGGTATCACGCTGTCATCGTCGTCGGGATTGCTTAGCACTCCTTTCTTCTCGAAGCTAAATATGAGCGTAACGTCGTAATATCCGGCCAGCGCCTTTGCCGTCTCTGCGGCTATGGTGTCGGCGTTGGTGTTGAGTATGTTGCCCTTGCCGTCGTGCGTAAGCGGCGCCATAACGGGCGTTATTCCTGCCTCTATGAGCGTGCGGAGCTTATGTCCGTCCACACGGTCAACATCGCCCACGAAACCGTAGTCTACGTCCTTCACGGGGCGCTTGTGCGAGCGTATCACGTCGATGTCGGCACCAGTAAGTCCGATGGCGTCAACGCCGTTTGCCTGAAGGCGCGCAACGAGGTTCTTGTTAACCAGTCCGCCGTAGACCATCGTAACCACTTCGAGCATGCCGCGGTCGGTTATGCGGCGCCCGTTGACCATCTTGCTCTCTATGCCGAGGCGCGAGGCAACGGCCGTGGCGCGGCGTCCTCCGCCGTGAACGAGCACCTTACGGCCCTCAATGGCGCTGAAGTCGCTGAGCAGACGGCTAAGTCGTTCCTCGTCTTCAACAACGGCTCCGCCCACCTTCACTACTGTTATCTTTTCTTTCATCATATTGTCATATAGTAAAAACGCCATGCGCGGCACAACAGTCCGTCGCCGGCGCGCTGTATAAAAATAAGAGCCGACGCCACGGCATCGGCTCTATTGTCATCTGTCTTATTCGAGATAAGTGTATCCGTAGAGTCCTGAACGATAGTTAGACAGGAACTCCTTGCCTTCCTCGAGCGAAATCTTGCCTTGCTTGACGCTCTTTGTAACCCATACTTCAAGCTGCCTTACCAGCTTCTTAGGGTTGTACTGAACGTAGTTGAGCACCTCCTCAACAGTCTCGCCGTCGAATATCTGGTCGATGTGATAATGTCCGTCCTTAACCGTGATGTGTGCGGCATTAGTATCGCCGAACAGGTTGTGCATATCACCGAGAATCTCCTGATAAGCTCCTACGAGGAACACGCCGAGATAATAAGGCTCGTTCTTGCGCAGGGTGTGAACCGGAAGGATGTGCGATATGTTGCGGTTGGTGACGAAGTTGGTTATCTTTCCGTCGCTGTCGCAGGTTATGTCCTGCAGTGTCGCGCTGCGTGTGGGGCGCTCATTGAGCCTCTGCAGCGGCACGATAGGGAACAGCTGGTCGACAGCCCATGCATCTGGCAGCGACTGGAAGAGCGAGAAGTTGCAGAAGTATTTGTCAGCAAGTATCTTGTCGAGGTTCTTCAGCTCCTCCGGCGTATGCTTAAGGCTCTTTGCCAAAGAGTTGATTTCGCGGCATACGCTCCAGTACATACGCTCAATCTCGGCACGTGTCTGAAGGTCAACTATGCCGTGACTGAACAGGTCGAGCGCCTCGTCGCGTATCTGCTCGGCGTCGTGCCAGTCTTCAAGCATAGTGCGCGGGTTAAGGTTGTCCCATATATCATAGAGATCCTTAACCAGCGGATGAGAGTTTTCGTTAGGCTCAAACTCCTCGTCCATCTCGGGCAGCGATGCCGTTTCGAGCACGTCGATTACCAGCACCGAGTGGTGAGCCGAGAGCGAGCGTCCGCTCTCTGTTATTATGTTAGGATGCTGCATGCCGTTGCGGTTGGCAGCCTCAACGAAGGTGTAGATACAGTCGTTGACATACTCCTGGATTGAATAGTTGACGCTGCTCTCGCTGTTTGGCGAGCGTGTTCCGTCGTAGTCGACGCCGAGTCCGCCTCCGCAGTCAACAAAGTCAACGTTGTATCCCATTTTGTGCAGCTGTATGTAGAACTGCGAAGCCTCTCTCAGCGCGGTCTGTATGCGTCGTATCTTTGTTATCTGGCTTCCTATGTGGAAGTGGATAAGGCGCAGGCAGTCTTTCATATCCTTCTTGTCGAGAATCTCAAGAGCCTTTAGCAGCTCAGAGCTTGTAAGTCCGAACTTGCTTGCGTCGCCTCCGCTCTCTTCCCATTTGCCGCTTCCTGACGAAGCCAGCTTTATGCGTATGCCGAGGTTAGGTCTTACGTTAAGTTTCTTTGCGGCCTTTGCTATAATCTCAAGTTCGTTGAGTTTCTCAACCACGATGAATATGCGCTTGCCCATCTTCTGCGCCAGCAGGGCCAGCTCTATGTAGCTCTGGTCCTTGTATCCGTTGCAGATAATGAGCGAGTCGCTCTGGCACTGCACGGCAATCACAGCGTGAAGCTCAGGCTTGCTGCCGGCCTCGAGTCCGAGGTTGAACTTGCGTCCGTGGCTGATAATCTCTTCCACAACCGGCTGCATCTGGTTAACCTTGATAGGATAAATGATAAAGCTCTCTCCCGTAAATCCGTATTCGTCAGAAGCTTTTTTAAAGCAGCTCCATGTCTTCTCAATTCTGTTGTCAAGAATGTCGGGGAAACGCAGCAGCACAGGTGGTGTGATGTCGCGCAGCGAGAGTTCGTCCATAACGTCGTGAAGGTCGATCTGTGTGTCGTCCTTGCAAGGAGTGACATACACGTCGCCTTTCTCGTTAATACCAAAATAGGATGTTCCCCACCCGCTCATGTTGTAGAGCTCGTTAGAGTCTTCAATTGTCCATTTTTTCATCAGGGCTGTAAAATTTAAATATTAAGCAATTTCCGCAGGTTATTTACGGATGTCTGTATTTTTTCGTAATTGTCAAGCAAGTCAACATTGAATATGTGCCTTGCCTTTGTATAATACTTTTCGCGCTCGGCGAGCTGCTCTTGGATAAACGCCTGCATCTCCTCGCGGGTCTTGTTCTTGAGGAGCGGACGCTCCACTTTTCCCATCTGCAGATGTGCATAGAGCACTTCGGGACTTGCCTTGAGATAAACGGTGTCGCCCTGCGCGTTCATATACTCCATGTTGTCGTAGAAACAGGGCGTGCCTCCGCCGCAGCTTATCACCACGTCCTCAAACTCTGCCACCTCGTGCAGCATGTTGTGCTCCACCTTTCTGAAGCCTTCCTCGCCGCGCTCGGCAAAGAGCTGCGGCACGGTCTTCATCATACGGCTCTCTATGTACCAGTCGAGGTCATAGAACGGCAGTCCGAGATCTTTTGCCAGCACCTTGCCGAGAGTGGTCTTTCCGGCTCCCATATATCCGATGATAAGTATTCTCGTCATCAGCGTTATTTCTTTTTCGATGTGTTTATTATGTCCATACACTCCTCAAGAGTAAGTTCGGCAGCCTTGTCGTGAAGGTTCTTCGGCAGGCGGTAGTTCTTGCCGTCGTATGCCAGATACGGGCCGTAGCGGCCGTTCATCACCTCAAGTTTAGGCTCCTCGTCGAATGTCTTGATGTGGCGCTGAGTTTCCTGCTGGCGCTTCTTCTCGATGAGCTGTATTGCGGTGTCGAGCGTAACGGTGAGCGGATTCTCGGTCTTTGGCAGCGAAACGTATTTCTTTGCGTGCATTACATAAGGGCCGAAGCGGCCTGCGCCTATTATGACGGGCGAGCCTTCAAACTCTCCGAGAGTGCGCGGCAACTTGAACAGCTCTAACGCCTCATCGAGGGTTATGGTCTCAATGCTCTTGTCTGCCGGCATCTGAGCGAAGCGCGGCTTCTCCTCGTCTTCTGCCTTGCCTATCTGAACAACAGGACCGAAGCGGCCAATCTTTACGAACACCGGTTTGCCGCTTGCAGGGTCGGTGCCCAGCTCGCGCTCGCCTGCCTTGTGCTCCTCGCGTGTGTTCATTGTCTGCTCTACGGTAGGCTCAAAGTCTTTATAGAAGTTCTTTATCATGGATGTCCACTGCGACTTGCCCTCGGCAATGGTATCAAACTGCTGTTCAACCTTAGCCGTGAAGTTGTAGTCCATGATTGTCGGGAAATATTTCAGCAGGAAGTCGTTAACCACCATGCCTATGTCGGTGGGCAGCAGCTTGCCTTTCTCGTTTCCCACGGTCTCTGTCTTAGTCTTCTCGCTTATAACCATGCCCTGAAGCACGTCAACGATATACTGTCTCTCCTCGCCTTTCTTGTCGCCTTTCTGCACATACTCTCTCTGCTGTATGGTGCTTATGGTCGGGGCGTAGGTTGACGGACGGCCGATGCCCAGCTCCTCGAGCTTGTGTACGAGGCTTGCCTCGGTGTATCTCAACGGTCCCTGGCTGAAGCGCTGTGTGGCAGTAACCTCGCGGCGCTGCAGCTTCTGTCCCTCGGTCATCGGTGGCAGTATGTGTGATGTCTCCTCCTGATTGTCGTCATCGTCGAAAGACTCGCGGTAAACCTTAAGGAATCCGTCGAACTTTACAACCTCACCGTTGGCAACAAACTGCTCTTCAGTGCCGTCGATGCTTATCGTCACGGTGGTCTTCTCTATCTGTGCGTCGGCCATCTGACATGCGGCGGTGCGCTTCCATATCAGTTCGTAGAGTCGTTTTTCCTGCTGTGTGCCGTCTATCTCAACGTTCTCCATGTAGGTAGGACGTATGGCCTCGTGTGCCTCCTGCGCTCCCTTAGAGTGGGTGTGATACTGGCGCGGCTTGCTGTACTCCTCGCCCCAGAGCTTTATTATCTCATCCTTGCTCGAGTTGATACAGAGCGACGACAGGTTCACTGAGTCGGTACGCATATAGGTTATGCGTCCGTTCTCATACAGATGCTGTGCCACCATCATGGTCTGCGACACGGTGAAGCCCAGCTTGCGGGCTGCCTCCTGCTGCAGGGTTGACGTGGTGAACGGGGGCGCCGGGGTGCGCTTCAGCGGCTTCTTGCTTATTCCGCTGACGGTAAATCCGGCGGTCTTGCATTTCTCGAGGAATGCCATCACCTCGTCGTGTGTGTTGAAACGCTTGTCAAGCTCAGCCTTCAGTTCCGACATTGAGCCGTCGGGTGCTGCCACGCCGAATATGGCGCTCACACGGAAATAAGGCTCGCTCTTGAACGCCTGAATCTCGCGTTCGCGCTCAACGATGAGCCTTACGGCAACGCTCTGCACGCGTCCTGCCGACAATGCCGGCTTGACCTTGCGCCAAAGAACGGGCGAAAGCTTGAAACCCACGAGGCGGTCGAGCACGCGGCGCGCCTGCTGTGCGTTGACAAGATTCATGTCAAGGTGGCGCGGATGCTTGATGGCTTCGAGTATGGCGGGTTTGGTTATCTCGTGGAACACAATGCGGTTAGTCTTCTGCTCGTCAAGTCCGAGCACCTCGCAAAGGTGCCATGATATGGCTTCTCCCTCGCGGTCCTCATCGGATGCGAGCCATACTTTCTCCGAGTTCTGCGCATTGTTCTTCAGCTCCGTTACAAGTTTCTTCTTCTCCTCAGGTATTTCATAGTCGGGCTGAAGAGTATCTAAGTCTATGCTGAGTTGTTTTTTCTTCAAATCGCGTATATGTCCGTAGCTGGACATAACTTTGTAGTCCTTGCCCAAAAACTTTTCAATGGTTTTGGCTTTTGCCGGACTCTCGACAATTACAAGATTTTTTTGCATCGCACTTTATATTTTCAATTAGGGCGCAAATGTAAGCAAAACTTTTTCATACACCTTATATAAAAAGCTATTTTTCTGTTTTTTTAGTTTTTTGAATAACTTTTAAGTATTTTATACGCATCTGTATGAAAAACCGTTCTGCGCATAAAGCATCATTCAGTGAATGAGAAAGATTTTTACAATATGCCTGCATAAAAAGCGGCACGAAGGAAAACGTTTTGCAAAAGGCGGCAAAACGCACTGCAAAAGACGGCCTTTTGCAACGTAAAAGGGCATCTTTTAGAGGCTAAAAGGACACCTTTTGCAAAGCACTGAGAATCAATGCTTTGCAAAAGACATTGCGGACCGTCAGAGCGGCGGCCGTATGTCAGCGTTCGAGTCCGTGGAGTTTGAGATACTCGTAAAGTCCCTGGCGCACTGAACGGAGTCCGAACTGCTCGGTGTGAATGTCCTCTGGGGCTATCCACATACACTCTGCGGCATCGTCCATGGCCTTGAGCTGCGACGCATCCTCAACCTTGCAGTCGAAGAACATGTCGAGCGTCTGTATGTCGAGTCCCGAATAACGGTAGACGTTAGGCAGACTGAACATGTATTTTGCCTCGGTAACGGTGAGTCCGGTTTCCTCGTTCACCTCACGCGTCACGCTCTCCTCGGCCGTCTCAAGCACGTCGGCAAATCCTCCGGGCAGGTCGAGCGTGCCCTTGGCAGGCTCGTTCTTGCGTTTCTCCACCAGCATTTCGCCCTTGTCGTTGGTGATGAATGCCACCACGGCTGCCGCCGGATTCATGAAATACTCAAAGCCGCAGTTGCTGCACTTTTTGCTCTTCTGCGAGTTCTTCTCAAAATGAGAACTGCCGCAAACGGGGCAATACTCAAACTTTTCCAATAGATTCATATATCTGCGTTTTATATTAAAAAAAGCTCCACGGCCACGAATGGCCATGAAGCTTGTATAATCTTTTTACCAGTTGTCTGTACGGAAAGGCATCAGGGGCAGTCCTCCCATGTTGGCAACGTTGCCCAACTGGAAGTTCTTGAAGCAGTAGCGCACTGCCACGGGAGCCTTAACCTCGGGACAGGTTATTACTATGCCCTTGGCGTTGTCGTAGCTGGCCTTGGCAGGATGGAACACCTTGTCGGCTCCTGCCACCTCAAATCCCTGCATGTCGTCAAGACGGCTTACGCCTCCGTAGTCGTTTTTCAGCTTTATGCAGCATGTGTCGCCCTCTATCTTAAGCTCCTTAAACTCAGGACTCTCACACAATATCGCTGTCTGTCCGTAGGTCTTGTTCAGCGCCAGGAAAGCCAGGCGCTCGCCCACCTTCTGCTTCTGTGCGGGATGAATCTGGCGCGGCTCCCACGGATACACGCAGTCGTTGGTGCATACAAGTCCGCTGTTGGGTATTATGTCGCGCGCCCTTACCTGCTGTTCGCGCAGCTTTGCGCCCCAGTCGGCGTCAACGTTTCCATAGTCGTAAGGTGCTATCTGAACAAAGTAGAAAGGTATCTCGCCGCAGCCGAAAGCGTCGCGCCACTGCTTTACCAGCAGCGCCAGGCGGTCTGAATACTGGTTGCCCGGGTCGCCGACGTTAGAGCATCCCTGATAGAAGAGGATGCCTTTAATGGTGTAGTTGAGTATCGGACTGAACGTGCCGTTGCCCCACATGAGGGCGCGGTGATAATCGGCAGGATATTTCTTCACAATACCCTGCGAGTCAACAGGCTCGTCGGTGTATTTATTCAGGTTCTCCTTTGTCAGCCAGCTCTCCACCTTAGAGCCTCCCTTGTTGGCCATGATAAGGCCCACGGGCACGTTGAGCATGCGGTTAACCTTGCGCGCAAAGAAGTAGCCTGCGGCGCTCGCGTCGCCCACCGTGGCAGGACTGCACACCTCCCACTTGCAGTTGGCGTCCTTCAGCGGCGTCATGCTCATCACGCTCGGTATCTTGACGAAGCGCACATTCGACGAGTTGACGGCATCGGCCACAACGTCGTTATATCCCTCAACGGGACAGTTCTCAAATCCCTTTATGGGCATCTCCATGTTGCTCTGTCCGGCGCATACCCACACCTCGCCCGCAAGCAGGTTGTTGAGCGCCACCTCGCCGTCGCCGTCGTCAAACTTCACGGTCAGCGGCTTGTTGTCTGCCTTCGGTGTCTTGACCTTCAACTGCCATTCGCCGTCACGTCCGGCCTTGGCCGAATAGGCGTCGCCGCTCCACGAAACGGTAACCTTCACTGTTGAATTGGGCTTTGCGCTTCCCCACAGACGCACGTCGGCGTTCTGCTGAACTACCATATTGTCGCTCAGGATATGTGGTAGCCTGACTTTTGCCTGCATGCCTGCATGCACCATTGTCAGGGCTGAAATCATTAAAAATAGTTTACGCATAATAGGTCTGTTTTATAATTTGTTATAATAATCAAACAGACTGCAATATTACAAAAAAAATCAGTATTTTTGCAAAAACGCCTTGAATAAATAACAAAAAACAAGGTCATAACGATCATCCTGAACAACAATGGCATTAAAAAAACTATTATTTGCGGCAGCAATGCTGGCATTAAGCCTCAACATGAGCGCACAACAGAGTTACGAAATAAACCTGTGGCCCAACGGTCCGGCTGTTAAGAGCAGCGACGCGGGCGACACGGCAAAGGTTAAAGTGTTTCTTCCTGAAAAGAAATTCGCCACGGGACGTGCCGTGGTGATATGTCCGGGCGGAGGCTATCAGCATCTCGCCATGGATCATGAGGGCTACGACTGGGCGCCGTTCTTCAACAACATGGGCATAGCGGCTATCGTGCTGAAATACAGAATGCCCAACGGCGACAAGGAGGTGCCTATATCTGACGCTGAGGAGGCCATTAAACTGGTGCGCCGCAACGCTTCAAACTGGAACATAAATCCCGACGACGTGGGCATAATGGGCTCGTCGGCAGGCGGACATCTTGCGTCGACGATAGCCACTCATGCCGCAAAAGACGCGCGCCCCGACTTCCAGATTCTGTTCTATCCCGTGATAACGATGATGCCCGACATAACCCATAAAGGCTCGCACGACAACTTCTTGGGCAGCAGCGCAAAGAAGAAGGACGAGCGCGACTACAGCAACGACATGCAGGTTACGCGCATGACGCCGCGCGCATTTATCGCCCTTAGCGACGACGACCGCGTGGTGCTGCCTGCAAACGGCGTAAACTACTACATTGAGCTTTACCGCCACGACGTGCCTGCCACGCTCCATGTATATCCATCGGGCGGCCACGGATGGGGCAACCGCGACAGTTTTAAGTATCACAACGAGATGCAGCTCGAGCTGAAGGCATGGCTCAGAAGTTTCTGACCGTTGTCTATTACAGCCACAAATAACAACAGCCGCCACTACAGCGGCACCATATAGAGCAGAAGCCGGCACACAGCGGCATGACCATACATCATGCAGAGCCTGTGAGCCGGCTTCTCCTTTTATGTTGTCGCATGTCTTAAGGCAACACTGAATACATTATCTGTCATTATTCCGTATATACTTTAACTCTAAAGACAGACAAATCTTCAAGACTAACAATGATGAAATATATAGTCTGAACGGCGCATTATCAGTAACGCTTAAAGCCCCGTAAAATGTTAAATATCAGATATTTTACAAAAAAAGCACATCTTTTCGCATTTTTATCACAAATAAAACACAATCTAAACAAAAAAACATTATATTTGCAGATATTACTTTCAACACAATGCTTATGAAAAACCTGAATACCTTAACCTTAGTGGTACTGGCATTAGTAATGTCGGCAGTGACATCATGCAGCGAGGACGATGAGCTAATAATACCCGTGCCGCAGCATATGACAGAGCAGTACGTGATGGAGACTCTCAACGGGAAAGGCTGGCAATACTTTGATTCGCACGAGATAAAGAGCAACGGAACGGTTGAAAGAGAAGAATACTGGGCCGAAAGGTATGGCGGAGGGCCGTCGGAATATAAATTCAGCGGCGACACCATCACCACGTTTTCTTATATCGACTCAGAACCTATAAGCGGATACAAGAACAGCACTTACTCGTACAACAAGGCCACCAACCAGCTCATGGCCGGCGGAAAAGAGGTATTTAAGATTATCTCGCTCAGCGAGAACATACTGAAGATGATAAAATATCAGGGCATCGACGGCAACGGTAACAAGATATATGTCTACTATATCTACAAGGTTATGAGCAGCGATGACCTTGCGGAATGTATAAAGAATCATCCCTATGACCTCGACTCGCTCAACGATAAATATCCCATGATGCCCGAACAGATGAGGATAACTCCCGAATATTTAGGCCGCTACGGCGTGGGCGACGGATGGAAATGCACCGAGGCTCACAAACTGGAGATGGCCGGCAGATACCACATTGACAACATATACAACGCTGACGCCCCTGACATGCCTGCCAACTTCTTCATTGACAACGGCACGATAACATGGCTGCCCAACAACGCCGGAACGGCAGACTATACGGCAAAGAAGGAGAACTACACCTACAGAGCCAACGGATTTTATATTGAACCCGCCGGAGGCAACGGCTTCAGGATTATCACCCTCAACGACTATGAAATGAAAATAATAAAGAAACAGCGCGAAGGCAACGGCGGAGCCGTCAGGGAATTTTACTGCGTCTACCGCAAAATGACACCCGAAGAGCTTAAGCTCTATATGGCAAATTCATGACTCTGCGGCACTGCTTCAGAATGATGAAAAGCCGGTTACTCAAAGGCTACACAACAATTTGATATTCAACGATTTACAAAAGGCCATCTTTTAGCTCGTAAAAGGTGGCCTTTTAATGTGCAATTTGCCGTCTTTCAGAAGCCCAAATGCCACCTTTTGCAATGCCACTGCACACTACTGCAAGTCTACCCTACACTCAACAGCGCAGAAAAAGGTCATAAGCCGAGCCGGCAACTCATCGGCATCAGAACGGATGTAAAGCCGGATTTATTGACAAAATAACAAATAAGAAGTATATTAACTCTAAAAAATACAGATAAAACAAAAATATAATATAAAAAGAAACGGAATCTCAGATATTTTTATTTACTTTGTATCAGCTACGGAAATCGTCCGTATAATACGAACAAGAAGTTTTAAACAACAAAAAGAATTATTATCATGACAAAGTTGAAAGAAGTTTACCGCTGTGCCGTATGCGGCAACATAGTAGAAGTAATGCACCCGGCAGGAGGCACACTGTCGTGCTGCGGACAGCCCATGGAGCTGCTTACCGAGAATTCTGTTGACGCTGCTACAGAGAAGCACGTACCCGTTATCGAGCCGGTTGAAGGCGGATACAAAGTTAAGGTCGGCGACGTTGAGCACCCGATGCTCGAAAACCACTACATCGAGTGGATTGAGCTGGTAGAGTGCGACAAGGTTCAGTGCAAGCACCTCAACCCCGGCGAGAAGCCCGAGGCTGTGTTCCATACAGAATGCAAGAACGTTTACGCTCGCGCATACTGCAATCTCCACGGACTTTGGAAGTCTAAATAACTGAAATAGTGAAAGCCATCACGGGGCCCGGCAGCATCTGCCGGGCCTCTTTTTGTATATATCTCAACTTTGCAACCCGGTTGCATCGCATATCATCTAACTTTGCATGTGAAAAAGGAAAGATAAAAAACAAAAGATATGGCAATAGCAAAATTTCAGAAACCTATGCTGTCCTTCATCCTGCTCATGGCGGGAATGGGACTTAGAGAAGCAGGAGTTGCCGCATTCAGCAACAACATCGTGTGCCTGGCATGGTTCATACTGGCCTTTCTGCCGGTAGGACTTGGCGTTATGCGCGAGGCATGGGAGTGCGCCATGAACAAAGAAGTGTTCAGCGAGTTTATGCTCATGACAATAGCGTCGATAGGCGCATTCATCATAGGCGAATATCCCGAAGCAGTGGCCGTGATGCTGTTCTACTGCGTAGGCGAGACTCTTCAGGACATGGCCGTCGACAAGGCGCGCGACAACATACGCAGTCTGATGGAGTTTCACCCCAAGATGGCAGTCATAATAAGGGGCAATCATAAGGTGGCCGACAAGCCCGAAAACGTCATTCCGGGCGAAATCATCGAGGTTAAACCGGGCGAGCGCGTGCCGCTCGACGGCATACTTGCTAGCGGCGACACTGCGTTCAACACATCGGCACTTACAGGCGAGAGCGTGCCCCGAGCCATAGCAAGCGGCAAGGAGGTGCTTGCCGGAATGATAGCCACCGACAGCGTGGCACGCATCAAGGTTACACGGCCCGAGAGCGAGAGTGCCGTGGCGCGCATACTTAAGATGGTCGAGGAGGCATCTGAGCGCAAGGCGCCTGCCGAACTCTTCATACGCAAGTTTGCAAGGATATACACTCCGGTGGTTATCCTGCTGGCAGCGCTGACGGTCATCGTGCCTTACGTATGGGCAGTTGCCGACACTGGCTTTGTCTACAACTTCAGCACATGGTTCTACCGTGCCCTAATATTCCTCGTTATATCATGCCCCTGCGCCCTCGTAATAAGCATACCGCTGAGCTATTTCGCAGGCATAGGGGCGGCATCTAAGAACGGAATACTGTTCAAGGGCGGCAACTGGCTCGACGCCGTGACTCATCTCGACACCGTTGTGTTCGATAAGACGGGCACCCTTACACGCGGCGTGTTCTCGGTAACTAAGGTATGCGGCAACGACACCGACACGCTGATTGCCACCGTTGCGGCAATGGAGCGCAACAGCAACCACCCCATAGCCAAGGCGATAACGGCCTTTGCGGGGGACAAGAAGGCACAGGTGAGCGACGTGAAAGACCTGCCAGGCTACGGCATGACCGCCACGGCAGGCGGCGACAGATGGCTCGCAGGAACGCTAAGACTGCTCGAACGCGAGAACGTAAGCTATCCAGAGGAACTGAAGAGCGTGCCCGAAACGATTGTGGCATGTGCCAAAAACGGCAAATACGCGGGCTACATCCTACTTGCCGACACGCTGAAGGACGACTCTGTGGAGGCTGTAAGAATGTTGAAAGAGTGCGGAATAAACCGCATGGACATACTTTCGGGCGACAAGCAGGCACTCGTAGACAAGGTGGCTGCCGAGACTAAGGTTGACAACGGATACGGCGACCTGATGCCCGAAGGCAAGGTTAAGCATATAGAACAGCTGCAAGGCGAGGGCCGCAACGTGGCTTTCGTGGGCGACGGAATAAACGACGCGCCTGTGCTTGCACTGAGCAACGTGGGCATTGCCATGGGAGGACTGGGCGCCGACATGGCCGTTGAAACTGCCGACGTGGTGATACAGACCGACCATCCGTCGAAGGTGGCAGCGGCGATAAAGACCGGCAAGCGCACAAAGAGCGTGGTAAGACAGAACATAACGTTCGCCATTGGCATCAAGGTGCTTATCATGCTGCTCGGACTCCTGGGCATAGCCAACCTCTGGGGAGCCGTGTTTGCCGACGTAGGCGTGGCTCTGCTCGCCGTGCTCAACTCTACAAGGATATTCTTCGGCAGGCATGCAAAGGATAAATAGGCCGCAAACGGAAATAATAACCACTAAATTTTGCTTTTCGGACAAATAGCATTATTTTTGCATCAGAATGGCATCGGAAGAATTTTACATACACAAACTTGAGCACCGGGGCATTAAGCCTACGGCCACGCGCCTGCTGATACTGCGCGCAATGTTCAGGGGCGACGAGACTGTGTCGCTGCCCCAACTGGAGAAACTGCTGCCCACGGTGGACAAAAGCACAATATCGCGCACGCTGTCGGTGTTTCTGATGAACCGTCTGATACATGTTGTCGACGACGGAAGCGGCAGCCTTAAATACAACGTATGCAGCGACGACTGCGACTGCGGGGTTGAGGATGAGCACACTCACTTCTACTGTGAGCACTGCCACCGCACGTTCTGCCTTAAGCGCATACACGTTCCCGTGGTGAGCCTGCCCGAGGGTTTTGTGCTCAACAGCATCAACTATGTGATAAAGGGGCTTTGTCCCGAATGTGCCGAGAAGCTCGGCCACAGATAATCCGGAGCCGATATAACAGTTAAGGGCGGAAAGACCGCATGCCACAACGGCACGCATCTTTCCGCCCTTAATGTGTATCTACAGCGGCAGAGCCGCGCTGACGTTATCTCGACGCGAAGTACATTCCGCCGTTGACAGCCATTCTTGCCTCATAAAGGCCCTGGTTGTCGAGCGTAACGTCCATAGTCTTGCCGTCAGGCAGGTATATCTGAGCCGTGTCGTTGCCCTTCATCTTGAGCAGCACAGTCGTGGCACCGTCTTTCTCAACCGACCATGTGTTGTCCTTTTCGTTGTATGTAAAGTTCATCACGTTGCCGTCAGCGTCCTTTATTTCGTATCCGTCTTTCAGCGTAGTAACGGCATACAGCTTGCCGTCGCTGCCCATAATGCTCTCTGTCTTGCCCACGTTGGCGGCGAGAGGATTGGAGCCTGTCCAGAACTCTATAGTGTTGAGCACCAACAGGTCGGCCGTTCCGCACAGTGCATAAGCCGGTGAAATGACGATGAAAATAAGCGCATTGAGAAACTTGTTGCCGGTTGCATCTTTGTTCCAGTCGAGCACTTTATTGAAAAGGCCAAACGAACCTATGCAAGAACTCATGACCAATGATGCAGTCATGATAAGAAGAAAAGATTTTAAAGTTTTGTTGTACATAGTTTTCTTAGTTTAAATGAATTAACAGGTTACAAATCTAATATAATAATTTAATAATATCGGAAAAGTTGTAATAAAAAATATAAAATGTAGAAAAATTCGTCATTTTAAACTATGAAATATGTTCTTATTGCATTTGTTTACATTTGGTATTCATGACAAATGATGCCGTTTTGCCATTCGTCTTGACACTGCCTGCGGCCACATTATGTACGTATGCCCGGCATTAGGCTGTATGGCTGAATCAACGAAGGTATCCGGATGCCGGAGGGCATTGAGCCTATCGGGGTTAAAACGTGTTAAAACGCCAATTCATGAAAATCCGGTTAAGGCTCTGAGAATGGCCGTGCTGCTCAGGAAACAGCCAACAGACGTCATAAATCTAACATTTTTGCATCTTATACATAACTCACTGACAACAAAGACTTTACATAAAACAGAGCTTTAAAGTTGGTGTCTTTGAAACGCAAAACACGGTCTTTTACAATGCAAAAGGTGGCCTTTCGCACTGCAATATACGGCAAAACGCACCGCAAGACATGGCCTTTAAGATACTGAAACACGATGAAATGGCATGATTAAAGCGATTAAATGGGGAAAAAACGGACATCATGGGGCATGCCGATGGTAATAAAAGGGACAGACGTTTTGCCGGAACTGAAATTTATTTTGTAAAGAAACAAGAAAACGCAAGGGTTAAAAAAGCAAAACATACGGCTCTTATCACCGCCTTTGGCACGATGAAACCGTAAGAAAAAGGCTCACGGCACCGCTAATACAGTTATGCCGTGAGCCTTTTATTGTTAAGCCCAAACAGGTTATCAGGATTCGGTCGGGATATTTGCTTTATACTGAGCAGATTTTAGTCGGATTTATCGCAGGCATAGCTGACTGTTCAAGGAAAAGCGAACTAAAAGACTGCTGAAATCATGAATGCGTAAAACAGATAAAGCCATTGCGGCCTTATGGCCGATTGGCGCTAAAGATACAGCACGCTCTCGTTGCCCATGTTGAACAGCAGGTCGAGTATGCTGAGGTTGGGCAGAAAGCCGTGGCGCTGTTCATACACCTGATAATAGCGCCTGGGGGTGAACATCGGGTCGGGCTGACTGTGCTTGGGGCGGATAACTTCGCGGTAGTCGTCAACGCCCGAATCTGCCATTTCATCGTGCGGAACAAACTCCGCCGTAGGCTCTATGTGTGGCTCAATGTCGATGAGTTCGCACATTTTGGCGCATATCTCCATGTTAAAGTCATAGAGGAATGTCCACTTCTTTTCAAAGAACGGCCTTATGTCGTCGGCATAATACTCAAAGAACGGCGACTCGCCGTATGCGCTCATCAGCGCGTTCCAGTGCAAATGGCGCCAGTTGCCGTGGTCGCTTATGCGCACGTCCTTCATGAGACATTTGAGCGCCTGTGGCGAATCTTCCGCCGCAGCAGGCTCGGTTGTGCGCTCCACTGGCACCGTGAGGGCCTGCACTCCGTTGGCAGTGGCTATCACGCAGCGGTTGCGGTAGGTCTGCTTTATGAAACTGTCGTAAGCCTCAACGCTCACCTTGTCGTAGCGGTTGAGTTTCTGATACCATTGAACAGGGCCGAAATAGGCCGATGAAAGCAATGCTTCTGACATAATATTTAAGTGGGTTTGTTGTTTCTTGGGATGTTTTACGTTATCAAAAAGCGCCATTTCAACGCAACGGAGCAATGGCGCGCATAGCTGAAAATCTTGCGTTCTGACGCCTCAAAGCGCCTCTTGCCTACTGCCTGCGGCACTGCTCCGCGTAAGGGGCGTCAGGCTTTCGTATCACCTGCATGTTGCGTCCGGGGCGCAGACACTCGTAGAACGGCAGCGAAGGGTCTACCGAATAGAGCAGCACAGCCACCCTGCCGATGATGTGACTCTCGGGAACGAAACCGAAATAGCGCGAGTCGTAAGGCTCTGACGGACGTCCCGAACTGAACCAGTAATAGTCGTTGGCGAACGACGCGCAGCGCGTCTCAGCTCCGTCTACTATCAGACGGCCGTCAACAACCCTTGCGCTGTGCCCCTCGTACCTATTATATAAATAGCACAGCAGGCGCACGTTGCTGTCGTTAACCTTCACTATGTGGCCGCGTCCGGGCACAATCAGCCTTACGCCGTCGGCCATGACGGTGTCGCCGGGCACGCCTGTGCAATAGCAGGCGCTTACAGGAAGATTGGTGAATGGTACGGATGAATCGGAAGGACAGTTGAAGGCAACGAGGTCGCCGCGCTCAACCGGCGATGACATCCAGCGCGTGTATCTGAAATAAGGACCGCCGCCCGTGCGCAGGCCATAGCTCCACCTGTTTACCAGCACACGGTCGCCGTTAATAAAGCAAGGCTCAAGGCCTGAGCCACTGACCGTATATACGGTAAACACCAAAGCGCGGAAAGCCAACATCAACAAGATTGTGACTATCAACGCCATCACAAACTTGAGCGCACTTCTCATAGTCCTTAGGGTTAAGGATTATGAATTAAGCGTCAAGAAGTAAGGCGCAGGCCCTGCGGCCGGATGCTTATCTGCCATTGTTAACAGCCTTCTTATGTGCCGCTGCGACAGATGCCGTGGCGCGTCAAGACGTTACTCACGCCAAACTAACGGGCCTTACGGCCGGCGCCATACTTCCTTTCTTAATTCAAAGTCCTTAATATATTACTTTTACTTAATGTCATCAACAAAACGGAACAGGCGGTTCCAGCGCACTCTTGAGAATCCGCTGCGGTCGGGATCGCTGCTCCACCAGATGAAGATAGGCTTGCCCACGATGTGGTCTTCGGGCACAAAGCCCCAGTAACGTGAGTCGGCTGAGTTGTGGCGGTTGTCGCCCATCATCCAGTAATAGTCCATCTTGAACGTGTACTTATTGGTCTGCTTGCCGTTAATGTATATCTTTCCGTTCTTAACTTCAAGCTGGTTGCCCTCATACACACGTATAGGACGCTCGTAAACGGCAATGTTTTTCATGTTAAGTGTTATGGTCTTGCCCTTCTGCGGAATCCATACCGGACCGTAGTTGTCGCGTGTCCAGCCCGTGTTGGCGTTCAACGGGTACAGGTCTCCCGTGGTAGCGTCGGTGTTGAGCGTGATGCTTGCCACGAGGTCGCGGCGCTTAGCCAGCGCGTCGGCAGCCTTCTTGGTGAGCGGCATGTATCCGTTCTCGTTCAGACTGGTAAGGTCTTCCATGCTTATTCCGAGTTCATACATCAGGTCTTCGGGCAGCGGTTGCAGCAGTTTAATCTTGTAAGTGTACTGCACGTTGTCGGGTTCCTTGTTTGGTTTGCCGTCAAGATAAACTATGCGGTTCTTTATCTGGAGCGTCTGTCCGGGCAGTCCCACGCAACGCTTAACGTAGTTTTCGCGGCGGTCTACGGGTCGAGATATTATCGAGCCGTATTCTCTCGGGTTGTCGATGATATAGTTACGTCCGATGTTATACAGGCGGTTGTACCAGTCATACTGCTGCTGCGGAGTCATCTTCGTAAGGTCCGGATGCTCCATTGTCAGCTGATTGCCGAACGAATAGCACATCTGATAATAGTCAGCAGCCTGATATTGCGGTTTAGACACGAGCGTGTCGCCTGCCGGATAGTTGAACACCACGATATCGTTAAGCTTGACATGGCCCAAGCCTTTCACTCTACGGTAGTCCCACTGCGGCCACTCGATGTACGACTTGCAGCCGAACACGGGCAGAGTGTGCTGTGTCAGCGGCATGGTGAGCGGCGTCTGCGGTATGCGCGGGCCGTAGCTTACCTTGCTTACGAAGAGGTAGTCGCCTGTAAGGAGAGATTTCTCGAGTGATGAAGAAGGTATGACATAGTTCTGGAAGAAGAACAGATTGATGAAATATACAGCCACGAGCGCGAACACGAGAGCGTCTACCCACGACATGATGAAGCGCACGGGACGCTCAGAGTCTTTCCACCACTGCCAGCGTATCTTCTTAGTGATATATACGTCGAATATGAACGGAACTACGATAAGTCCCCACCAGCTCTCCACCCAGTAGAGGAATATGAGATACAACAGGGTTACAATGGTAAACTTAGTCCATTGAACCTTCATGTTAAGTCGTTTCTTTTCTTTGTCAATCATTTGGTTAAATCTTTTTATGCAGTAGTTAAAGGAGTTAAAGTAGTTATCGCCGTACAAGTACGGCTTAGGAGTTAAAGTCATTACTCTTGAGGATTATTCTTGGTATAAATAATCAAGTACACACCGTACACGTGCAAAATACCTTCAAGGCTAATGACTTTAACTACTTAGCAGGCACAGCCTGCGATAACTCCTTTAACTACTTTAACTCCTTAAATTTAAAATTTAAACATATCACTTATCGTCAGCAGTCCGCTGTGGTTCACAGTATATTCGGCTGCAAGCACTGCGCCGAGGGCGAAACCCTGACGCGAATGGGCGTCGTGAGTGATGGTTATGCAGTCGGCCTCGCTGTCGTATTTAATGGTGTGGATGCCAGGCACCTCGCCGCGGCGCACTGAGTCGATGCGCAACTCGTTGTCGGCACAGTCGGCAGAGCCTTCCACATGGCCGTCGGGAGCAACAAGAGTGCCCTTCACCCATTTGTCCTTGCGGTCGAGATTGTCTATTATATCCTCGGCAAGAGTTATGGCGGTGCCGCTCGGAGCGTCGAGCTTATGCACGTGGTGAGTCTCCTCCATAGTTACCGAATACTGCGGAAAACCGTTCATTATCTTTGCCAGATAGCGGTTGACGGCAGAGAATATGGCAACGCCGATGCTGAAGTTAGATGCCCAGAAAAGGGTCTGTCCGCCTTCAGAACACATCTTTCTGACATCGTCGCCGTGGTCTTTCATCCATCCCGTAGAGCCTGACACCACCTTGACGTTGTGCGCAAAGGCCTTGAGATAGTTGCCGTAGGCGGCAGTAGGATTGGTGAACTCGATAGCAACATCAGCCGAAGCAAAGGCCTCGCTGTCGAAGTCCTGCTGATTGTCGATGTCGATTATACTTACAATTTGGTGGCCACGGCCAAGGGCTATCTGCTCAATCATCTTGCCCATCTTGCCATAGCCGATAAGAGCTATTTTCATAATTAAATCGCGATTTAAATCATCTGCAAAGATAACATAAGTCGGAGAGAAAACAAAGACAAAAGAGTTTTTTTAATTTCACATAACTTATTTTTACCGCGCAAAGCCGCAATGCACGGCAACGGCTGCAGTTCCCGGCCATGATACGCGCCGGACATTAATACTTGACGCCGCCCACAGCGCTCTCTATAAATGCGCTTTAAGCATGCAGAAAAGGCTTTTGGCAGCGGTGTTTCATACTGCCTGTGTAACTTCCTGACATTCAATGCGTTGCAAAAGGCCACCTTTTAGGCTCTAAAAGACGGCCTTTTAGCGTGCAATATGTGGCCTTTTGGAGGCTAAAAGGTGGCCTTTTGGAAAACAGGGGGTGTGGAGGTGCTTTAAAGACAGGTTCTGACATGACCTGAAAAGGAGTGACAGAGCGTCACGGAAATCATAAAACATTACAATGCACGTACAAAGCCAATTTATCGACAGGACACATAAAAAACTTTACCAGACAAAAAAGTTTAGTCTAAAAAATGCAATTATTGTTAAAAAAATTTGGACAGCATCGTTTTTTGGAATATCTTTGCAAGATATTAAATCATACCCGTATCATAAATGAAGTTCACCAATATACTTCTGACAATCGCCGTATGCAGCTCGTTGACATCCTGCTTTAAGGACGAGCCGCTCAACGCTGAATGCGACATCGAGCAGGCATACGTACACACAGACAATTCTTCAGACATATTCTTCGCGCCCAGCGACACGCTGGTAAACGTGCTTTCAGATGCGAATAACATCGTTTTTGAAATTAAAGAGGGCGCAGATGTATCTGCAATGGCGCCGATATTTCATATAACCGAAGGCGCAAAGATTGAGCCGGCAAGCGGTTCGGTGCACGATTTCAGCGACGAAAAGGAAGTAACTTATAAGGTTACGTCTGAAGACGGTAATTGGAGCCGTGTTTACAACGTGTCATTTAGGCTTACGGAATCGCCAAACAAGTTTGATTTTGAGAGCATACGGCTTGTAGACGGCAGTGCCGGCGGTCAGTTCTATGAATGGAGCGACCTTTCAAAGTCTGGCGGCTGGATGGGCAATTGGGCAACAGGAAACCCCGGATTTAATTTAAGTGCACAGTTTATTGGCGGCTCAATACCGCCGGAAAACTATCCCTCCTCACCAATAACCGATGGATATAAGGGAAAGGGCGTTAAACTTGAGACGATGAGCACCGGCAGTTTCGGCTCAATGGTCAATATGGGTATAGCTGCAGGAAATCTCTATATAGGAGAATTTGATGCGAGTAAGGCACTCAGTGGAACTGACGGTGCATTGCAGGCAACAAGTTTCGGGCGCACATTTGATAAAGTTCCGTTAAAGCTGACAGGATGGTATAAATATAAATCTGGCGGCGAATGCGTTGACGGAAAAAGGAAACCGATACCGGGAACCTATGACAAAGGCGATATATATGCTGTAATATACAGAAATCATGACAACAATAATAAGGCCATAACGCTCCATGGCGACGATGTGTTGACAAGTCCTTATATTGTAGCAATTGCCCGCGTGCCGGAAGTTAAAGACACACAAGAGTGGACATCGTTTGATGTTGACTTTGAATATCGTTCGGAGATAGACAAGCAACTACTTGCTGACCATGGATATAACCTAAGTGTGGTATTCACATCAAGTATCGAGGGAGCGTCATTTAAGGGTGCATTAGGCAGCACGCTTATAGTTGACGAAGTTGAAGTGGTCTGCGAAGAAACAACCGAATAGTCATGAAGAAAACGTTTATCACATTAGTCCTGACCGTCCTTACGGCCTCTGCGGCCTTCGGAGCAGGCATATTCGACAATCTTGTTTACAACCTGCGCTTCGGCTACAGCGTGGGAGGCACAGCCCCCATAGGCATGCCGGCGACGATAAGAAACCTCGACAGCTACAAGCTCGAGCCCAACTTCTCGCTCGGACTGGGCATATACAAGCCCCTGTCAGACAAGTGGGGACTCACCACCGGACTGCATCTTGAGAACAAGGGAATGAACATCGACGCCACCGTCAAGAACTATCACATGGCCATCGTGAGGGGAGGACAGAGGCTCGAGGGCCAGTTTACCGGCCACAACGCTTCCGAGGTGGAGATGTGGATGCTCACACTTCCGCTGCAGGCAACCTACGCCCTTAACAGCAACCTGCACCTGAAGCTAGGTCCCTATCTGTCTTACGTCAGGTCGCACTCCTTCCGCGGATATGCCTACGACGGCTACCTGCGCGTCGGCGACCCCACCGGAGCAAAGGTGGAGCTTGGCTCTGACGAGGGCAGCCGCGGCACTTACGACTTCAGCGACGACATGCGCTCATGGCAGCTTGGCATGATGCTTGGCGCCGAATGGTACTTCCACAAGCAGTGGGGAGCCTTTGCCGACGTCTCATGGGGATTCACCGGAATATTCAGAAAGCACTTCGATACAATCGAACAGACGCTTTACCCGATTTACGGAACAATAGGTGTTTCATATAAAATAAAGTAACATAATAACAAAACAAGGAAAAAGATGAAGAAAATTTTTACTATTATTGCGCTCCTCGCACTCACTCTTACAGCAGGAGCTAAGGATTTCACTGACCAGCTTGTCATCTCACTGGGTGGCGGAGAGCCTACAACATCAGAGTCTACAGTAACTGTCGACGAGACAGAAGGTGTTGACAACAGCTACAAGATCACACTGAAAGACTTCTCTTTCGCAACAATGAATCTTGGAGATATCACTGTTGAAAACGTAACCGCCACAACAGACAACAACGGTTACACTTGGTTTGACGAGACAAATGCCAAAATAAAGGTAAACCTTGGTTTCTTGCCGGTAGATGTTGACCTTACTATCAACAAGGGCAGCTACATGAAGGACGACCAGCTCTACCTCAACATGAGCATATCTGCCGTTGGTTTGAACATCTCTGCCGTATTCGGAACAGACAACAGCAGCAGCGCAAAGAGCTATACAGACAACCTCATTGTTACTGTTATGGGCAGCGAAATGCCGGCTCAGCAGGCTACAATCGACGTAACAAAACAGTCAAACGGCAAATACACTCTTGCTCTGAAGAACTTCGAGCTTGAAGGAATAATGGCTGTAGGTACTATTGAAATGACTGATGTTGACGCCGTTGAGGAAGACGGAGTCATCAAACTCAGCACACAGCAGACAGTTACTATCAAGGCAGGTGATGATCCTGATGTTACTTGGGCACTTGAAGGCGTACCTGTAGACGTTAACATGACAGGCGAGCTGACAGAGGACAAGCTGAAAGCCAACATCGACATTCTGTACTCAATTCCCGAAGTCATGGACATGAACATCAATGTTAAGTTCGGCTATGAGACAACAGGCATCAGCACTCCTGTAACCAACAGCGGCGTTGAAGCTGTATACGACATCAACGGAAACAAGCTGAACAGCATGAAGAAGGGCCTCAACATATTGAAGAAGGCTGACGGAACAACCGTTAAGGTTATCAAAAAATAATGACGCGCAGCGAGCATCTGTGCCGCTGAAGGCGCAGACTTATGGCGCTTAAAGATAAAAAATCCCGTACAGGAAACATCTTGTACGGGATTTTTTCGTATCTTTGTATTGCGCTGAAACGCGCCACAGGGCCTGACAAAGGCCTGCAACCGACTGAGATACCATATAAAAACACGCTTATGGAAAAGCTTCTTCATTATGTATGGAAGCACAAGATGTTTCCTGCCAGACCGCTCCTGACAACCACGGGCGAGAGTGTTGAGGTGATAGACGCAGGTCTGCCCAACACCAACGCGGGGCCTGACTTCTTCAACGCGAAGGTCAGAATTGGCGGCACTATGTGGGTTGGAAACATCGAGATACACGACAAGGCATCCGACTGGTATGCGCACGGACACGACAAGGACAAGGCCTACGACAACGTGGTGCTGCATGTGGCTGCCGAAACGGGGCCTGACATCATAACATCCGACGGCCGCAAGGTGGCGCAGATAAGGCTCGACGTGCCGCAGGAGGTTAGCCGCAACTATGACGAACTTATCACCACCGACCATTATCCGCCGTGCTATGCCATCATACCGCAGCTAAGCCGGCTCACGGTTCACAGCTGGATGAGCCGCCTGCAGGCCGAACGGCTGGAGCAGAAGACCGACGCCATAAGGCAGAGGGCCGACAGATGCGGCGGCTCGTGGGAGTCGGCGCTCTTCGTAACGATGGCGCGCAACTACGGATTCGGCGTCAACGGCGACGCATTCGAGGCGTGGGCAATGAGCATTCCGCTGCAGAGCGTTGCGCATCACCGCGACGACCTGTTCCAGATTGAGGCAATATTCATGGGACAGGCAGGTCTGCTTGAATATGACACCATACCAGAACCTTACCGCGACGACGCCATGAAGGAGGGCTATTTCGACCGTCTGCGCAAGGAATATCAGTATATGGCGCATAAGTTCGGCCTCACTCCCATTGACGCCGGCATGTGGAAATTTCTTAGAATGAGGCCTCAGAACTTTCCCCACATACGCATATCGCAACTGGCACAGCTCTATCATTCGCGCCAAAGCGACCTGAGCCGCCTTGCCGAGTGTACATCCGTCGATCAGCTTAAAGCCCTGCTGCGCACCAGGGTTACGCCTTATTGGGAGACTCACTACACCTTCGGCAGCACGAGCGTGAAGAACCGCAAGAGCATCTCTGACTCATCGCTCAACCTGCTCATAATCAACACCGCCGTTCCCATGCTCTTTGCCTACGGCCGCCACCGCCACAACGACACTCTGTGCAGCCGCGCGCTCAGTCTGCTCAGTGAGCTTCGCGCCGAAAACAACCATATAGTAAGGCTGTGGGAGCAGTGCGGACTGAAGGCAGAAAACGCCGGAGACAGTCAGGCGCTGATACAACTGAAAAAGGAATACTGCGACAAGAAGGACTGCCTGAGATGCCGGATAGGATACGAATATCTGAAAACAAAACACTGAAAAGGCATCTTGAATATGCCTTTTTACCGTAATCCGTGCCATATAAAACGGCATATCATAAACCAGATTGAGACCGATGCTACATCACTTTGTAACTATCTGATTATCAGTATGATACAAACAGCCTTCTAAAAGGCAGTGTTTTAGGCTCTAAAAGGTGGCCTTTTATCGTGTAAAAGGCGTCCTTTTGCAAGCCAAAAGGCCACCTTTCAGAAAACGCCGCGTCATGCCCCATACAACAAGGGCATAAACAGGGCTGAAAAACTGCCGTGAAGACAAAACAAATCTTTTAGCATAAAAAAACAGAAAATAATACGGAAAAAGCTTTATCTTTGCATCCATTATGGAATATATATTCACCACACGAATGATGGTTCGCGACTATGAGTGCGACATCGAAGGCATTGTTAACAACGCAAACTATCTGCACTACGCCGAACATACGCGCCACCTGTTTCTGCAGAAATGCGGACTCAGCTTCGCCGAGATGCACCGCAAGGGCATCGACGCCGTCGTGGCACGCATGAACCTGCAGTTTAAGACGCCGCTGAGATGCGACGACGAGTTTATATCATGCCTCAACCTCCGCAAGGAAGGACTGCGCTACGTGTTCAATCAGGACATCTACCGCGCGTCTGACAACAAGATATGCTTTAAGGGCGTAATAGACCTTGTATGCCTGGTGAACGGCAAGCTGGCCAACAGCAAGGAGTATGACGAGGCCTTCAGCCAGTGGCTTTAGGCAGCAGCGACAAAAGGCGCACGCGCCTTCAGCTCCCCGCATCCCTCCCATAAGTCCCATTACTCCCATCTCCCCCACCCCAAAAAATCCCCCGCCATGCACGAACAAGAGATATTAAACATGCTTACGCTCAGCAGAATCAGCTATTTTAATTCTGCCGAGATAACCGCATTGTGGCGCAAGGCGGGCAGCGCTACGGCCATAATGGACAACCGCCGCAACATATGCGACCTGATGCCCGACTGCAACAAGCGCACTGCCGAGGCGCTGGTCGACACGGCTGAGGCAGAGGCAAGGGCTGAGAGCGAGATTGAGTTTGCGGCGCGCAATGGCATAAGCATATTGTGCATGGGCAGCGAAGACTATCCGCAGCGGCTGAAAGAATGTGCCGACGCACCGCTCGTGCTGTTCTATAAGGGCACGGCAAGGCTCAACCGCATGCGCGTAATCAACATAGTGGGCACACGCCACTGCACCGCCTACGGGCAGGACTGCATACACAGCTTTGTTAAAGACCTGTCTGCAATGTGCCCCGACGTGCTCATTGTAAGCGGACTGGCATACGGAGTGGACATCTGCGCGCACCGCGAGGCACTGGCTGACGGACTCGACACGGTGGCCGTACTGGCTCACGGATTAGACTATCTCTATCCGCCACGCCACCGCGACACGGCCGACAAGATGCTCACTCAGGGCGGACTGCTCACCGAGTTCTTCTCAAACACCAATGCCGACAAGCTCAACTTTCTGCGCCGCAACCGCATTGTGGCAGGCATATCCGACGCCACGGTGCTCATAGAGAGTGCCTCTCACGGCGGCGGACTTGTAACGGCGCGCATTGCCAACAGCTACAGCCGCGACGTGTTTGCCTTTCCCGGCCGCACGGGCGACATGTATTCTGAAGGCTGCAACAACCTTATACGCGACAACAAGGCGGGCCTTATATCCGGTGCCGCCGACTTTATAAACGCCATGGGATGGCAGACCGACGCCCGTCTGGAGCAGGCTCGCCGCAACGGCATAGAGCGCACGCTCTTCCCCGAGCTTACAGCCGACGAGCAGGCCGTGGCCGATGCCCTGCAGAAGGAGAACGACCAGCAGGTAAACAGTCTGACCCTGACCTCCGGCATCCCCGTCAGCCGCCTCGCCGCCACCCTGTTCACGCTCGAAATGAAAGGCATGGTGAGGTGCATGGCAGGAGGAGTTTATCATTTAATTAATAACTGAAAATATATAAAACGTCAGGTAGTTAAAGGAGTTAAAGTAGTTATCGCTCACGCTGTGAGCTAGTAGTTAAAGTCAAATGCCTTGTGGCTTATCCCGGCATAAGTCTCATTATGTCCCATAAGTCCCACAAACACCAGCAGGACATTCGGCTTTAACTCCTAGCCGGCAAAGCCGGCGATAACTCCTGTAACTACTAGCTCACAGCGTGAGCGATAACTACTTAAGACAAAACCATCAACCCTACACGCAATGAAAATAGGAAACATACAGTTTGGCGACCGGCCTTTGCTGCTGGCGCCGATGGAAGATGTAACCGACATAGGATTCCGCAGGCTGTGCAAACGCTACGGAGCGGCTATGGTATACACCGAGTTTGTCAGCGCCGAAGCACTGGTGCGCTCGGTAAAGAGCACCATGAACAAGCTCACCATAAGCGACGACGAGAGGCCAGTGGGCATCCAGATCTATGGCCGCGACGTACCGCAGATGGTGGAGGCGGCAAAGATTGTAGAGGAGGCCGGACCCGACCTGATAGACTTAAACTTCGGTTGTCCTGTCAAGAAGGTGGCAGGCAAGGGCGCCGGAGCAGGCATGCTGCAGAACATTCCGCTGCTGCTCGACATAACACGCGAGGTGGTCAAGGCGGTGAAAGTGCCCGTAACGGTGAAGACAAGGCTCGGATGGAACAGCGAAAACCTAATAATAACCGAACTTGCCGAGCAGCTTCAGGACTGCGGAATACAGGCTCTGACGATACACGGACGCACAAGGGCGCAGATGTATACAGGTCAGGCAGACTGGACTCTGATAGGCGAAGTGAAGCGTAATCCGCGCATACACATCCCCATAATAGGCAACGGCGACATCACTACGCCCGAAGAAGCCAAGCAGGCGTTTGAGCGTTACGGCGTAGACGCGGTGATGATAGGCCGCGCAACGTTCGGTCATCCGTGGATTTTTAAGGAGATTCGCGACTATCTTAACGGCAAGGAGCCTGACCCTGAACTCGACTTCAACCACAAACTGGACATCCTCGAGGAGCAGTTGCGCATCAACGTGGAGCGCATAGACGAGTATCGCGGCATACTGCACACGCGCCGTCATCTCGCCGCCACCCCAATATTCAAGGGCATTCCCGACTTCCGTCAGACGCGTATAGCCATGCTCAGAGCCTCAACAGTTGACGAACTGATGGCCATCCTCGAAGATTGCAGGAAGAGACTGGGTAATTAAGAAGTAAGAATTAAGGATTAAGAAAGCATGACTTGACAGCTGAAGATATGGCAAAAAAGGGCCTTTTAACCAGCCCAATTATGAATTATGAAACGAAGTTCAGCGTTAGCTAATTGTGAATTATGAATTAATCGTGTGATAGAATTTTATGAACAACGATTTATCAAGAACCCGACTGCTGCTTGGCGACGATGCCACTGAACGGCTGTGCGCAACGCGCGTCATTGTGTTTGGCGTGGGCGGCGTAGGCAGCTGGTGCGTTGAAGCACTGGTTCGCTCGGGCGTAAGACATATAACCATTGTAGACCCCGACCGCGTGTGTCCGTCGAACATCAACCGACAGCTCATGGCCACCACGTCGACCGTGGGCAAGCCGAAGGTGGAAGTGCTGCGCGACAGACTGCTCGACATCAGTCCCGAGGCTGAGGTTGACGCGCGTTTTATGGCGTTCAGTGCCGATACGGCGGCTGAATTTAATCTCAACGACTACGACTATGTTGTCGACGCGATAGACAGCATACCCGACAAGATGCTGCTGATACGCACGGCATGCCTCTCAAAAGCCACTCTGCTGTCGTCTATGGGGGCAGCGCGCAAACTCGACCCGTCGCGCATCAAGGTTACAGAGTTTTGGAAAGTGGAGGGCTGTCCGCTTGCCCGCAAGCTGCGTCAGGAGTTCAAGCGTCAGGGCGACAAGCCTGCACGCAAATTCAGATGCGTCTACAGCGACGAGCTTCTGCCCAACCAAGGCACGTCAGACGAGCCGCGCGCCAACGGCTCAATGGTGCATATCACCGGCGTCTTCGGCTTCACCCTGGCAAGCCAAATCATCAAAGACGTATTCAAAGAGGCAGAAGGGGAAGGCAGGGAGTAAGAATTAAAAATTAAGAAGTAAGAATTAAGAAGTAAGAAAATTAGCCCAATTATGAATTAATTCTTAAAATAAGAGGGCAACGAACCAACCCAATTATGAATTATGAATTGTGAATTATGAATTAAAAATATAACTATGGAAGGCTATAAGACAAAAGAATTCGACGTGCCCGTAAAGCGTTACTGCCAGACAATGGAGCTGAAAGACGACGCGGAACTTATCCGCCGTTACCGCGAGGCTCACGATAAAGAACACTTCTGGGACGAGATTAAGGAAGGAATAAAGGCAGTAGGCATATTGGAAATGGAGATTTACATCCTCGGCAACCGCCTGTTTATGATTGTCGACGCACCGTTAGACTTCGACTGGGACAGTGCGATGGCGCGCCTTGCCACACTGCCGCGACAGCAGGAATGGGAAGAGCACGTGGCACAATTTCAGGATTGCGCCGCCGATGCCACGTCAGACCAGAAATGGCAGATGATGGAGCGCATGTTTCATCTCTACGAATAACCCAATATATTAATACAAAACAAGACAATCCCTCACGCCCTTTGACAGGCATGAGGGATTGTTCTTTTATCACGAAACAGCAGGATGAAAATCTGCTTTCCATGCGTCTGAAAGTCCGCTTAAATCCAACGGCCTGACAACCGTATTTTGGCTGTTTTGCAAAAGGTGGCCTTTTGCATTGTAAAAGAACGCCTTTTACACGATAAAAGGCCACCTTTTAGAAGCTAAAAGACGGCCTTTTGGAAAGCGATTTATTTGGTTTTGCTAAACGTCTGAATATCAAGATGTTAGCAAACAACTTAAATTTATCTTTTATCGAGCATGAATCAGAGGAATGTCAGCACTGTAAGACTGTCGCTGTTGAACACCTCCTGGGCCACGAGCTGCATCTCTGAGGCCTCTATGCGGTCTATCCTTGCCATGAGCGAAGTGATGTCCTTTTCCCATCCATAATGCAAGAAACTCTTGGCAAAGTCGAGGGCAAAACTCTCACGGTTGTCGCACGCCACTCCTATCTGTCCCTTTATCTGCCGTTTGGCGGCTGCAAGCTGAGCTGCCGACATGGGTTTCTGCGCCATGCGGTCAAGTTCGCGCATCACGAGGCGGCGGCATTTCTTCACGTCCTTAGGGTCGCATCCGAAATAGGTACACCACATTCCGGTGTCAGAATAGCTCACCATCGAGCTGTCCACGGTATACACCAGTCCGTGCTTCTCGCGCAAGGCTATGTTCAGCCGCGCGTTCATGCCCGGTCCGCCGAGTATGTTGTTGAGCAGATACAGTGCCATGCGCTTGTCATCGTGCACGCTGTAGGCACGGTTGCCAATCATCACGTGAGCCTGATGAGTGTTCTTCTGGCTGAGCAGTTCCTGCGGATTATATTCGGGAAGCAAGCCCTTGGGCATGGTGTCGAGCAGCGGGGAGCATGGCTGAAAGTCGGCCGTTGCCTTCTCAAGAAGCTTTACAAGACGGCTGAAACTTATGTCGCCATAGGCAAAGAACACGGCGTTCTCTGGTCGGTAGAACCGGCGAGTAAAGCTCAGTGCGTTGTCAGTTGTATATTCGCGCAGGCGCTCCGCCCTTCCGAGTATGTTGTGTCCGAGGGGATGTCCGCTGAATATGGCGTTCTCAAACTCGTCGTAAATCAGTTCGGCAGGCGAGTCGTTGTAACATTCAATCTCGTCGCATATCACCTCAATTTCCTTGTCTATCTCAGCCTGCGGATAGGTGCTGTGGAACACCATGTCGGTAAGCAGGTCGACGGCTCTTGCTATATGCTCTTTAAGAATGGCCGCATAGAACACGGTGTCCTCCTTGTTGGTGAAAGCGTTGAGGTCGCCCCCCACCCTTTCAAGGCAGTTAAGAATCTGTAACGAGGTGCGCTTTGCGGTGCCCTTAAACGTAGTGTGCTCGCAAAAATGTGCGATGCCTTCTTCTCCCGGATGCTCGTCGCGCGTACCGGCGCATATTCCGTAGCCGCAATAGACTACTGGCGATGCCGACGGCAGGTGTATCACCCTAAGGCCGTTGGTCAGAGTATAAGTGTTGTATTGCATTTGTTCTTTTGTTCAGGCTTAAAAAACCATTGTGCAAAAATACAACTTTTTAATTTGTTATTTAATAAAAATTTCAGATATTTGCAGCGAATTTGATAATGGAGTACGCCACAGCCAAATCCGCATCAGCCACAACCGCGGCCGCATAAAGCCACGCGCCGCCTCAGAAGGTGCCGGCCATGGCCCTGCCGCAGGTCAATATGCCTGACAAAGACGGGGGCTGCCGGAGCTCCGCAATAAGTCAAAACTAAAACAGATGAGGAAAGTTATAGGAATAGGCGAAACCGTATTAGACATCATTTTCAAGAACGAGCGACCCGTAAGTGCCGTTCCGGGAGGCTCTGTGTACAATGGCATTATATCGCTTGGGCGCGCCGGAGTGCCCGCAGTTTTTATCAGCGAGGTGGGCGACGACCGCATAGGCCGCAGCACGGTGAAGTTTCTTAAGGACAACGGCGTTGACGCTTCTAACGTCTGCATGTTCAACGGCAGTAAGTCGCCGGTGTCGCTCGCGTTTCTCAACGACAACAACGATGCCGAATATATCTTCTATAAAGACCACCCGCACGACAGACTCGACTATGTGTGCCCCGAGATTAACCGCGACGACATTGTGATGATAGGCTCTTATTATGCCGTCAACCCGGTTATCAGACCGCAGGTGGCAGCCGTCATGAACCATGCGCGCAGCAACGGAGCGATAATATATTACGACGTAAACTTCAGGGCTTCGCACGCCGACGAGGTGATGAAGCTCACGCCGAACATTCTCGAAAACTTTGAGTATGCCGACATAGTGCGCGGCAGCCGCGACGACTTTAAGGTGATGTACAAGATGGACACGTCGGACAAGGTGTACAACTCGGAGATTTCTTTCTACTGCAAGAAGTTCGTCTACACCAACGGCTCGCAGCCGGTTGAGCTTCATGCCGAGAACGGATTCAAGAAGAGCTACCCCGTTACGGCCACCAACACGGTAAGCACGATAGGCGCCGGCGACAACTTCAACGCCGGACTGGTGTACGGAATGATGCGATACGGAGTGACGCGCGACGTCATAGACCGCGGACTCAGCGAGGATTTGTGGGACAAGGTGATTGAATGTGCGCAGAGATTCTCCGAGAACTGCTGCAAGAGCATCGACAACTCTATCGACAAGGAGTTTGGCGAGGCCATGCGCAAGGAGGCCCTCAAGGGCGAATAACAGCCGCCGGACCGACACTGCACGGCATCATACAGGATATAAAATACGAAAAAGAACAAACCAAATAAATTTATTTGAATCATGATTGAGATTAAAGACAACATCTATTATGTAGGCGTCAACGACCGCAACAAGGAGCTTTTTGAGGGCCTGTGGCCGCTGCCCAACGGAGTTTCATACAACTCTTACCTCATAAACGACGAGAAGGTGTGCCTCATCGACACTGTTGAGGTAGACTTCTTCATGCCATATATCAAGAACATCAAAGAGGTTATAGGCGACCGCAAGATTGACTATCTGGTAATAAACCACATGGAGCCCGACCACAGCGGTGCCATAGAACTGATAAGAAAATATTATCCTGAAATAAAAATCGTTGCCAACAAGAAGACATTCGGCATGATCGAAGGCTTCTACGGCATAACAACCAACGAAGTGGAGGTTAAGAACGGCAGCAAGCTGAGCCTCGGAAAGCATGAGCTTAACTTCGTTCTCACACCTATGGTTCACTGGCCCGAGACCATGGTTACACTCGACACTACAAGCCATGTGCTGTTCTCGGGCGACGCGTTCGGCTGCTTCGGCGCGCTGAACGGCGGCATAATCGACTCAGAAATCAACTGCGACACGTTCTGGCTCGAGATGGTGCGCTACTATTCTAACATCGTCGGCAAGTACGGAGTGCCCGTACAGAACGCCCTGAAGAAGCTTGAGGGAGTGCAGCTCGACTATATCTGCTCTACACACGGCCCCGTATGGCACGAGAACGTAAGCAAAGTGATCGGCATCTACGACCGTCTGAGCCGCTATGAGACCGAGGAAGGCATCGTGATATGCTACGGAACGATGTACGGCAACACTGAACGCATGGCTGAGGTGATAGCACGCGCTGCAAGCCAGGCAGGAATCAAGAACATCGTTATGTACAACGTGTCGAAGACTCACCACTCTTACATACTGCGCGACATATTCCGCTACCGCGCACTCATCGTCGGCGCACCTACCTACAACGCAGGTCTTTACCACGAGATGGAGGTATTGCTGAGCGAGATAGCCAACAAGGACATCAAGAACCGCCACTATATCGGATGGTTCGGAAGCTATGCATGGGCCGGCAAGGCCGTTGAGCGCATACAGCACTGGAACGAAACCAAGCTGAAATTTGAGGCTGTGGGCACTCCGGTTGAGATGAAGCAGAGTCTGAAAGAAGACTCTTACACACAGTGTGAGGCCCTGGGCCGCGCCATGGCCGAAAGGCTTAAACAAGACCGATAATGAAAAAGATAAAGCTGGGACTGCTGCCAAGGGTTATCATAGCGATAGCTCTTGGCATAGCGCTGGGCAACGTGCTCAGCCTGCCGGTGGTGAGAGTGTTCGTCACCTTCAATGCCGTGTTCAGCCAGTTTCTCAACTTTGTTATTCCGCTGATAATCATCGGCCTGGTTACTCCTGCCATTGCCGACATAGGCAAGGGCGCGGGCAAGCTGCTGCTGGCCACGGTAGCCATAGCATACGCCGACACGGTGCTCACGGGAGTGCTGTCGTATGGCGTGGGAACAAGCCTGTTCCCGTCGATGATTTCGTCGGTTTCCGACTTCAGTTCCGTTGTGAAGCCGGAGGGAACTGCTCCTTACTTCGAGATAACCATACCGCCAATGGCCGACGTCATGAGCGCACTGGTGTTCTCGTTTCTCATGGGTCTGTGCATAGCTTACAGCAACACGCCCACGCTTAAAAACGCCTTCATGGAGCTGAAGGAAGTAATCACCAAGACCATAGCCGTGGCGGTGGTTCCGCTGTTGCCGCTCTTTATCTTCGGCATATTCCTTGATATGACGATGAAGGGCGACGCCATGCGCATCATGACGGTGTTCGCCAAGATTATAGTTGTAATCTTCGCGCTCCACATCTTCGTCCTTCTTTACCAGTATGTCATAGCGGGAGCCATAGTAAGGCGCAACCCCATAAGGCTGCTCATCAACATGCTGCCTGCCTACTTCACCGCTCTCGGCACGTCGTCGTCGGCAGCCACCATACCGGTATCGCTGCGCCAGACGCTCAAAAACGGCGTCAGGAACGACATAGCGTCGTTCGTGGTGCCTCTGTGCGCCACAATCCACATGTCGGGCTCTACGCTGAAGATAACCGCCTGCGCGCTTACGCTGTGCATGCTTGAGGGCATACCCCACTCGCTGCCCGTGTTCATCCATTTCATAATGATGCTGGGCATAGTCATGGTGGCAGCTCCGGGAGTGCCGGGAGGAAGCATCATGGCGGCGCTCGGACCGCTCGCCTCGATATTGGGGTTCAACACCGAGCAGCAGGCTCTTATGATTGCGCTCTACATTGCCATGGACAGCTTCGGCACGGCATGCAACGTTACGGGCGACGGAGCCATAGCACTGGTTATCGACAAGATATTCAAGCCGCAGAAAAAGGTTGCCGCAACAACGGCAGACAACGGTCAGACGGAATAACGGAATATATCTGAAAGAAAAACAAAAGGCATCTTTCCACTTGCGGAAAAATGCCTTTTTATTTATGTCTGAACATATATCAAAACGCCTGACAACACACATCAGAAATCGGTCCTATACATACCGATTTACAAAAGGCCACCTTTTAGCCTCTAAAAGACCACATATTGCACGCTAAAAGGCCACCTTTCAGGAGCTAAAACGTGGCCTTTTAGAAAGCGTCTGATTATCAGCGTGTTAGCAACGCCTTCAGTTCGTTGATATTGTTGACCGTCATCAGCGTATTTTCAAAGCCGCTGCGTATCACGCCTTTGGCTTTAAGGTCGTCGAGCATGGCAAGGAGAGAGTTCCAAAAGCCCTTCATGTTATAGAGTATCACGGGCTTGTGGTGATATCCGATAGACGCCGACGCAGCTACGGTGAATATCTCGTCGAGCGTGCCCACGCCGCCCGGCAGCGCCACGGCAACGTCACACTGAGCCAGCATAAAATCCTTGCGGTCGCTCAGATTGTCGCACATCATCTTCACGTCAACATAGTCGGACACCTTTCCGCCCTTCTCGATAATCATCGGCACCACACCTATCGTAGTGCCGCCTGCATCATGCACGGCCTTCGCCACACACTCCATAAGTCCCAGATTGCATCCGCCGAACACCAGCGTATGCCCGTTTTCGGCCATCCATCGTCCCAATTCTTCAGTCATTGTGAAAAAGTCGGGATCAAGATTTGAATTTGCCGAACAAAAAACTGCTATCTTCATTGTATTCAAATAATTATCAGTTTACAGCAGCGCAGCTGCCTTTCTTATCTCCGCCAGCCTCTTTGCCAGCTTCTTGTCCTCCCTTGCCACCTGCAGATTATAGTCGCTCTGCATGCCCACAAGTATATATGCCGGAATGCCGAGAGCGGCCTCAAGCACCAGTGCAAGGTCGGTTGTTACGGGCCGTTTGCCGTTAAGCACCTCGTTGAATGCCGTATAAGGCAGTCCCAGACGCTCTGCCACCAACTTCTGCGACAGCTGTCTGCACTCCAGTTCGTCCTTTATAAGTTCGCCCGGATGCACCGGACTGAACGGTGTTGCCAACTCATCCATTTGTCTTGTCTATTTATAATGATTCGTAATGTCAGTCAAAGAACATATCTCAATCACTGCGCTATCATCTGCCGAGGCTATCTCCCTGAACTCAAGCCGGTACTGGTTGTTTATTCTCACCGACGAAAGTCCCTTCTTGTCACCCTGCAGTTTTTCATAATTGAGCGACTTGAACGGAAACAGGTCTTCTATGCGCCGTGCCTTGTACAGCACCCTAACGCACTTTACGTATCCCTTGACAACCTGCGGCTGAAACCTGTGTTTCTTGTCCTGAGCCTTTCCCTTTTCATAAAGCTCGCGCAGATAATCTTTCTCAAAGTTTATTTTCATAAATTCAAACCAGACACCTCTCCACACTAATTCGTCCATGCTGCCGTGTAAACAGCGGCAACACTGCCATAACTCAGGCGTAAGTGTGGAAGTTATCTCTATCCAACGGCAAAGATAACACATATTATCCTATTCACAAAAAAAGTGAATATTAAATTTCATAAAACCTCTTTCATCCTTCATCAGGTAACATTTCCATGCATTAAAGGCCTGTGGCACGGCGGACATTTCAGCATAAAAGATGCAAGATTTTTCATTATTCATTGTGCTTTATTTATTTATTTCGTATCTTTGCACCGCATTAATTATAATTAATTTGAAGACATTTGAAGAATTAGGCGTAAGCGAAGAGATTCGCCGCGCTATCGAGGAGCTGGGCTTTGAACATCCCATGCCCGTACAGGAAGAAGTAATCCCCTATTTACTTGGTAACAGAAACGACGTAATTGCGCTGGCCCAGACGGGCACGGGCAAGACGGCTGCGTTCGGCATTCCGGTGCTGCAGCGCACTGACTCTCGTGTACGCCAGACTCAGGCGCTCGTGCTCAGCCCCACCAGGGAACTGTGCCTGCAAATAGCCGACGACCTGAAAGACTTTGCTAAATACATGGACGGCATCAACGTGGTGGCCGTATACGGCGGCACATCGATTGAAAACCAGATAAGAGCCCTGCGCCACGGGGCACAGATTATCGTTGCCACGCCGGGACGTCTCATCGACCTGATGCACCGCGGAGCTGCAAAGCTCGACGCTGTGAGGAACGTCGTGCTCGACGAGGCAGACGAGATGCTCAACATGGGCTTCTCTGAAAGCATTGACGAGATACTCGAAGGGGTGCCCGAAAACCGCAACACGCTGCTCTTCTCGGCTACGATGAGCAACGAGATTGAGAAGATTGCACGCAACTATCTGCACGACCCGAAGGAGATTGTGGTGGGAAGCCGCAACGAAGGAGCCGAGCACGTTAACCACATATACTACATGGTGAACGCCAAGGACAAGTATCTGGCGCTGAAACGCATAGTAGACTATTATCCAAAAATATTCGCCATAATCTTCTGCCGCACCAAACGCGAGACGCAGGAGATTGCCGACAAGCTGATACACGACGGCTACAACGCCGAGGCTCTGCACGGAGACCTGTCGCAGCAGCAGCGCGACCTAACCATGCAGAAGTTCCGTCAGCACATGACTCAGCTGCTTGTCGCCACCGACGTGGCTGCCCGCGGACTCGACGTTGAAGACCTTACGCACGTCATAAACTTCGGTCTGCCTGACGACATTGAGAGCTACACTCACCGCAGCGGACGAACAGGACGCGCCGGAAAGAAGGGTACTTCGATATCAATAATCCACTCGCGCGAGCGCTCCAAGATGCGCGCCATAGAGAAAACCATAGGCAAGAAGTTTGTTGAAGGCGTCATGCCGTCGGCTCAGGAGATATGCAAAAAGCAGCTCTACAAGGTGATGGACCAAATAGTTAAGACCGACGTGAACGAGGAAGAGATTGCTCCGTTCATGGAAGACATCAACCGCTACTTTGAATACATCGACAAAGAAGACCTCATAAAGAAGATTGTAAGCGTTGAGTTCGGCAAGTTCCTGGCTTATTATGCCGACGCTCCCGAGATAGGCAAGGTGCAGGCACAGGGCGAAGGACGCAAGAAAGACCGCAAAGACGACGGCCGCAAGCGCAGCCGCAAGGCCGAAGAGGGCTACCGCCGCCTGTTTATCAACCTGGGAAAGGCCGACGGATTCTATCCGGGCGAAATCATGCAGTTCATCAACAAGCACATGAAGGGACGCCAGGAGGTGGGCAACATCGACCTGCTGAGCAAGATGTCGTACATAGAAGTGCCTGAGGAGGACGCTGAAAAGGTGATGGACGCGCTCGACGGAACTACATACAAGGGTCGCGACGTGCGCTGCAACGACGCCGACGAGGGCGGCAAAGGACGCGGCAGAAAGCGCAGAGAGCCGAAGAACGGAGGCTTTGAGAAGTATGAGAAGAAGTCGAAACGCCGCGGCAACGATGCCGACGAGCCGGGCAAGAAGAAAAAGAAGGCAAAGGCTCAGAAGGCTGAAAGCGGAATAAAGGACGACTGGCGCCAGTTCTTCAGGCACGACAATGCCGAGCTGGTGGGTGACGAACCCGACTTCAGCGAAGAGGGATGGGCTAAACGAAGCAAAAAGAAATAATAATATATACCTTGAACTACAACACTAGCTTATAAGCGGCGGGGGCACAAATCCTCCGCCGCTTTGTCGTTTACAGACGTCAGAAGCCCTGCCGGCGGCAACGAAGCGCAATAACGGGGCAAACTCTTTGCCGTTAAGACAGTTTTGCTTACATTTGCAAAACGTATCATTGCGCCCGTAAACGCCACACCTACGCAAGGGCGTCAGGGCGCGCACAGGATTATAAAAAGCAAACAAATCAAGCAATGAAGAAACTGTTTATCACTGCCATAATATCTCTCTGCTGCCATCTAACGGCTCCTGCCGGCGACATATTCGTGTCTGCCGCCAACGGCAACGACAAGGCTTCAGGCTCTAAGGAAGCTCCGCTGAAGACGCTCGGCCAGGCACTCAGACAGGCAAGAGAATGGCGCCGGCTCGGCTCAAGCAATGCCGAGGTCGGCATAAACATCATTATGAGCGGCGGCGTTTACCGCCTGTACAAGCCTCTGTTCATACGTCCCGAGGACAGCGGAACGGCCAATAGTCCCACGATAATACGCTCTGCCGACGGCGAGAGGGCTGTAATAAGCGGCGGAATAGAGGTGAAAGGCTGGCGCAAAGGATGCGACGACCCGCGGCTGCCTGCCGAAGTGAGGAGCAAGGTGTGGGTGGCCGACGCGCCAATGGACGGCAACCGCATTGTGGAGACGCGCCAGTTGTGGGCCGACGGACACAAGGCCATGCGCGCGTCGCAGTTTGTCTATGGCATAATGGAGCGCATGAAGGCATTTAACACCGACGACGAGAGCATAACGATACCCACGCCCAAGACCGACCTGAGCCGCGCCCTACAGCTCGAAATGACGGTGCATCAGCGCTGGGCTATAGCCATATTGAGGGTAAAGGAGATGAAGGACCTGGGCAACGGACTAACAAAGGTGTGGTTTCATCAGCCCGAAAGTCAGATAGAGTTTGCCCATCCGTGGCCTCAGCCCGTGATTGACGGCGACAGGGGCAGTTCGTCGTTCTGCCTGACCAATGCCGCCGAGCTGCTTGACGAGCCGGGCGAGTGGTTTCAGGACTATCCTTCGGGCCGCATATACTATTATCCCGAAGACGGCAAAGACCCCAACCGGATGGACATAACCGTGCCACTGCTAGAAACGCTAATGAACATCGGCGGCACGCGCGAGCGCCACGTGAGCAACATAAGGTTTGAGAACATAGCCTTTGAACATTCTGCATGGCGCCGACCGCTGCACGAAGGGCACGTTACGCTGCAGGGAGGCTTCCGCTTCATCGACGGTTACAAACTTGCCGAACCGGGCCTGTCGCACAAGGCAGAACTTGAAAATCAGGCTTGGATAGCGCGCCCCGAGGCTGCCGTAACGGCTCAGTTTGCCGACAGCATAGGCTTCAGCTCATGCACGTTCAGCCACATCGGTGCAACAGCCGTAGACCTGGCATACGCCGTAAGCTCGTCGGACATCTCCTCGTGCGTATTCACCGACATAGGCGGAACGGCGATAATGGCGGGATGGTTCGGCGAACAGGGCTTTGAGACGCACATTCCTTACAAGCCCGCAATAGACAGCGACATGTGCAACAGACTGACCATAGCGCGCAACACGATAACCGACGCCGCCAACGAAGACTGGGGCTGCGGAGCCGTCAGCGCAGGATATGTGAGAGACACTGACATCAGCGGCAACACAATATCGCACGTTAACTACTCCGGCATCTGCGTGGGCTGGGGCTGGACGGCGCACGAGAACGGCATGCGCAACAACCGGATAACCGACAACAGCATAAGCGACTATGCCCGACAGCTGTATGACGTGGGCGGAATATATGTCATGTCTAACCAGCCCGGCTCTGTAATCAGCGGCAACACGATAAGCATGCCCTACCCTGCTCCATACGCAACCAACGACAGAGCGTTCTGCATCTACTTCGACGAGGCCACCGACGGCTACACGGTGAGCAACAACAAGATGCCTGAAGAGAGCTACGGCTACAACAAGCCGGGCAAAAATCTAAGGATAATAAGATAGAAGGCAGGCGCAGGAAATGATGCGCCAAGAATGATGCCCGGCAACTGCCGTAAATCAAAAAATATTACATCAGGAGCATACCCCGCAGAGTATGTTTTCTAAAAGGCCACCTTTCGCATTGCAAAAGGTGGCCTTTTAGCGTGCAATATGTGGCCTTTTAGAGGCTAAAAGACGGCCTTTTGCAACGCCATTTATAACATGTTGATATTCAGGAGGTTATATCCGCTCACGATATTTCTGCGGCGACATGCCCGTCTGCTTGCGGAAAAACGTGCCGAAACTCGACGGATTGGGGAAATTAAACTTGTCGGCTATCTCGGCAACGGTCTTGTTTGTGCTGTCGAGCATGCCCATTGCCTTGCGCGTTATAGCCTTGAACACAAGTTCCTGAACGGTGTATCCGCACACCGTCTTTGACAGTTCTGACAGATATTTGGGCGAAAGGCACAGCTTGTCGGCATAAAACGCCACTCCGCGCTCGGTCATATAATGGCGGCCGATGAGATGAATTAGCTTCAGGAATATCTCCGTTCGCCGCGCGTTGGCAGAGCTGCCCGACAGATACCTGCGGCTGAACACATCGCACAGGCGGTAAGTGAGCGACAGAAGGAGCAGCTTGCGCTCGCTGGCGGCGAAGAACTCGGCGGCAGAAGGCTCACGCGTGTCTATCAGCGAGATGTATCCTGCAATGTCGTCCTCGCATCCCGTGCGCCATACGCAAGGCATATCGGGCGACATGCGGGCATAAAGATTAACCGACTGAACCATCGTTCCTATCACGTCACGTATAGGTTCGGTGCGATAGATGAGTATGCTTACGCGCAAGTCGGGCGACCGTCGTGTGGCGCTGAACACCATGCCCTCGGGCATAAACACGGTTTCGCCGGCGGCAGCCTTGTATGAACGGCCCGACAAGGTGAACTCAAACTCGCCCTCATGGCATACTATCAGACCTATGCCGAAGCACACAAAGCCGTCTTTCATGCGTGAGGGGAAATCATCAACCATGCCTCCCGACGAGCACACATCGGCCCTGTAGCCTATGTTCTTTTGCAGTGTGTCAAGCCGGGCGGCTATATTTTCATTTAGCGTATCTTCCATAGCGGCAAATGTTTTATGGCCGCTAAGTTAATAAAATTATCTGACTTGGCCGACCGTCAGTCGCGCCAAGCAGATAATTTCCTCTTCTTATATGGATAAATGAGTACGAAGAGCATTGAGATAATACAGCCGTAGAAGGTCCATCCCGACATTTCCTTGACAGCCGACAGCGTGGCCTGCACCTGCACTTTGCCCTTTGCCGACATGGCAGCCATGTTCTCTGCCTCGGTCTCGCTGCGTCCCTGCCAGCGCATTCCCTTCAGGGTCTGGTCGTAGGATGAAGCCGACTGAGTGTCGGTGCGGTCAATATCCTGCGCAAACATCGTTACGTAATGCTGCTGACGGTGCTGCAGCACGTTTGAATATAGTGCCGAACCTATGCCCGGACCGATAACCATGCGCACGCTGAGCATGATGCATATCCATGTGGACAGATACTTGTAGGGCATGCGCTGGTTGGCGTATACGGCCGTGAGAGAGTAGATCAGCATCATGCCTGTTGAGCGTATAATCACAGGATACTTCATCCTTTCATAAAGTCCGGCCGTCTGCACCTCGAAATACATAAACAGGGCAGAAACTCCGATGAGCATAAATCCGAGGCCGAAGAGATATTTCAGCTTGACGTTGCGCGAGCCGAGAATTATAGCTATCACCGCTCCTATAAAGTAGCCCAGCATGCTCCAGTTGCCAAGTGCAGCGTTCTGCCAGTTGTCTATCTCCATTCCTACGCCTGTAAACACGTTGACAAACATCGAACTTGTGTTGAATACCATGAGCAGAATGAACAGCACTATGCCCATGTTTATCGTCCGCAGGCGGAACACTTCCATGAGAAAATATGGCGAGCGGTGCGACCACTCCATGTAGAAGAACACTGCGGCAAACACAACGGTGAGTATAGTGGAGCGCACAATGGTAGGGTCGGCAAACCAGTCGAGCGTCTTGCCGTAAACCAGTACATATATTCCGCAGGTCATCATAGAGCTGAACACAGCCACGTTGCCAAACTTACGGAACGTTATCGGAAAGCGGCGGCCGTTGTATGCGTGGTAAGGCATGGTAACGAGGACTATGAGTATTGCCACGAGCGTCATGCCCATCATGTAGTAGTAGACGTCCTGCCACTGATATTCGTATGCCAGCCATGCCGTGAGCGACGTGCCGAGCTGTCCCAAAATCATGAAGAACAAGTATATCATGGGCATGCTCTTGCTCTTCTCCGAGTCCAGACGGTCCCATCCCTGCTCGTCGTCCGGCTCGTTGCCCGGCGTTATGTTCCGCGTGGCCTCCATTCCGAAGGCGTAGCGTATGAGCGTAAACAGATTGACCATCATGAGCACCATGCGCAGAAAACCCATCACAAGGCTGCACAGAGCCAGCACGAATATGCTGTCGGTTATGGCGCACACATAGCTGAGAAGATACATAAGAGAGAACCCCACTACGCACATCATCTTCTCGCGGCGTATGCACACCAGCTGATAAAAGAAGGGAGAGAAGGCCGCCATGCCTATAGACGTTACGAAACCGACAAACTGTATGTGTTCCGACTGTATGCCCAGTCCGCTCGTCATCTCGCCGCTGTTGGCGGTATATACGCCGCCAACCGTAAGGATAGGTATGAACAGAAGTATCAGCAGGATAATTCCGAGCGGCTTGGGCATCCAGTTGTAGAACGGATAATTCTTGTATTTTGCCCCATAACTTACGCTAATCACATTTTGTTCCATGGCTCAATACTTTTTATGTTGAATGCTCCGGGAGCATAATTTCTTAATTCTTAATCCCCAATTCTTAATTAAAAAGAGCATGTTTTCTTAATTCTTAATCCTTAATTCTTAATCAAAAAGAGCATGCTTTCTTAATTCTTAATCCCCAATTCTTAATTAAAAAGAGCATCTTTTCTTAATTCTTAATCCTTAATTCTTAATTACCAATCTCCTGCTTTGTTATTGCTTTTTAGCCTTAACGACCACCATCATTCCGGCAGCGAGTTTCTCATTGTCTGCCTTTGATATGTCGGTAAAGTCGATTCTGACAGGAACACGCTGGCGAATCTTCACGAAGTTGCCGGCAGAATTGTCCGTCGGGACGAGCGAATACTTTGATCCTGTGGCGCCAGAGATGGCCGTTATGCGTCCCTTAAACTCGCGTCCGTCCATTGCGTCAACTGTAAGTGCAACCTCCTGGCCCACGCGCAGGCTCTCAACCTGAGTTTCCTTATAGTTGGCTATCACCCATTTCTGCGTGTTGGGCAAGATGTATGTCAGCGTCTGTCCTGCCGAAACATACTGTCCGTCCTCAACGGTGCGGCGTCCTAACTTGCCGTCGCAGGGAGCAACAACAACGGTGTAAGAGAGGTTAAGGCGTGCCATCTCCAATGCGGCGCGTGCCCTTTCTATGGCAGCTTCAGAGCTTTGGCGGCGCGTTGACACCTCATTTACGCCCGACTTGGCAGCCTTCTGCTGACAGATTAGTCCGTCAAGCTTCTGCTTTGTTGCCTCATATTCGGTCTCAATCTGCTCCAGCTGTATCGGCGTTGCAGCGTTGCGCTCCAGCAGGTTCTTGTAGCGTGCGCGGTCTTTCTCGAGCTTTGCCAGGCGTATCTTAACTTCGGCGATAGACGACTCGTAGACAGATGCCGAGGCCTCTGACGTCTGCAGCGACTGCCCTACAACCGAAGCGCCTGCCATGGCGTCTTTAAGTGCAGCCTCGGCTTCCATCACACGTATGCGGTATTCGCGGTCGTCGAGTATCAGGAGGGTGTCGCCCTTCTTCACGTTCTGATGCTCCGTGAAGCAAACCTGCTTGATATAGCCCGACGCGCGCAGGTTTACGGGCGAGATATACTGCTCTATCTGAGCGTCGTTGCTTGTCTCTGTGTCTTTGTAGTCGAGGAATATCATTGATATCTTAACTATTCCGCACGCCAGGATTATTATGCCGAAGATGCTTGCCACGATTTGTCTTGTGCGCTGTCTTCTCAGTTTCTTTGCCTGCTGTTCGTGTGTGCTGGTCTGCTGTATGTTGTTGTTCTGGGTTTCCATTGTGGTATATTTTAAAGTTGTTGATGTATGTTGATTTTATGTTATGTATGATGTTGACCTGACATAGGGCTTATTTCAGCAGCGAGTCGAGCTGTCCCGTAAGCTTCAGGAGCGACAGGGCCGTAACCCGGTAGCTGTAGTGTGCGGTGACATAGCTGTTCTGAGCCTCGCTCATCTGCATCTCGTCCTGCAGCACTTCGGTCATCGACGCCACGCCTTCGCGGTAGCGGTCGGATGTAACAGCATACACTTCTTCTGCCAGTCGGTAGTTGTCGAGCTGCTTGGTGAAGTTGCGGCGACTGTTCATCAGGTCGTTGGTGGCGTTCAGATATTGTGTGCGCAGACCTTTAAGGGCGTCGTCGTATGCCAGGCGTGCGTTCTCCACGTCGAGCTTTGCCTTGCGTATCTTGGAGCGTTTCTCCAGTCCGTCGAACACAGGTACGCGCAGCGTGATGCCCAGACCCGATGAGTTGTACCAGTGGTTAGACGGTCCCGAGTGGAACCAGTTGCTGAACTTGTCGGTGAATGCAGAGTAAGTGAAGTTGCCCGTGAGCGTGAGCGACGGCAGATAGCCCTGCTGAATCATCTTCTGCTGCTTCTCCGACAGCTCGCCCTGCTTCTGCAACAGCTGCAGTTCGGGCAGCGACTCATACAGTCCGGTAAGCTCTACGGCCTCAACGCTGGCAGCATCTACGGGCGTAAGCGCAATGGCTTTGTCAGCAGGATAGTCGATGACATACTTCAGCATGTTAATCTGCTGCGTGAGCATAGCCTCGGCGTTGTCGCGCTGCACCTTTAGGTTTTCAAGATTAATGCTCACCCTCTTTACGTCTACTGCCATCGACATGCCGTTGTCGAAGAATGCGTCGGTTATGCCCTTAAGCTCCTCCATGCGCCCTATGTTTGCCTTGATGATGGCTATCTGCTCGGCTGTGCTCTGCGCGAGATAGTACATCTGTGCTATCTGAGTGATGAGGTCGTTGCGCGCCTTGTCGTAACTCAGGCGGTTGATGCGGTCCATCATCTTCGTGATGTCGAGCGCAGTGAGCAGCGTCTGGTTGTAGAGCGGCATCTGGAGCTGCAGTCCTGCCGAGGCGTTATACTGCAGTGTCTTCGTCACGTTGTACGGATTGCCGTATGCAGAGCCGTCGGTTACCGACACAGGCGGATTAAAGTTGTCGCTCATCGACACCACGGCATTAATCTGCGGCAGCAGTTTGGCGCGGTTTTCGGTTATGGCGTGCCCGCCCTTAACTATGTCGTTGCGCCTGGTCTGCAACTGAAGGTTGTTTTCAATGCCCATGCTCAGACACTGTTTAAGTGTTAGCGTCTCCTGCGCTTTAAGAGGAACGAGTGCGCAGGCAATGGCAAATGTGAATAATAGTCTCTTCATATCTTTTGTTTCATTTATCCGCTGCAAAGATAGGAGGTTTGAGCCGTGCCGGCGTTACGACATTTTCGTGCGGTATGTTCATATTTTCCGTTTCTGCATAAAATAGTCGGAAACATATCAAAAAACGGCTGCCGACGCCGCGTCCGTACACATTTTATGGCACCTCAGGATATACTTAATAAGGTAAAATATAACCGCCTGCATAACACACTGATACTCAATGCGTTGCAAGATGCCGTCTTTTAGCTTCTAAAAGGTGGCCTTTTAGCGTGCAATATGTGGCCTTTTAGAGGCTAAAAGGACGCCTTTTGCAACGCATTGAATATAAATATGTTACACTGGTGTATTCAGACATGGATAAAAAAGGTCTGAAAATACTGAAAAAATATAACCTAAAATATGAAAAAATACTTTTTTATTGCTATCTTTATGGCATCGGCACTGACATCATCGAGCTGCAGCAGCAGTGATGACGAAGGCAATGACAGCAACAAAATGCCCCTTCTGCCGGCGGAACGTTCAGCATTTAACGTGCTATATGGACCTTTTAGAGGCTAAAAGGACGCCTTTTGCAACACATTGAATATCAATATGTTACACAGGTGTGTTCAGACATGGATGAAAAAGGTCTGAAAATACTGAAAAAATATAACCTAAAATATGAAAAAATACTTTTTTATTGCTATCTTTATGGCATCGGCACTGACATCATCGAGCTGCAGCAGCAGTGATGACGAAGGCACTGACGGCAACAAAATATCTGTAACATGCTCGCCCGACGAGATAACGGCAGGCGCGGCAGGAGGAACATTCACCATAGACGTAACGTCTACAGGCAAGGGATGGACAGCCTACACGCCCGACACATGGATGGGCATCAGCCTCGACGGCACCACGGCTGACAAGGGAACCATAACGCTCAGCGTCAGCGCCAACAAGGGCACGGAGGCACGCTCGGGCATGGTGGTGGTGCGCTCGGGCACTGTGCGCGACACTGTGAAGGTTACTCAGACCGCCACTATAGGCGTTGCCGAAACTTCGGTCTATGCCCCTTCTGCCGGCGGAACGTTCAGCATTGATGTGAGTTCGAACGGCAACTTCACGGCATCTGCCGACGTGGCATGGATAAAGGCCACAGCCGCGGCGGGAGCAGTGAGCATAGAAGTGGAGCCGAGCAACGAACTCAAGTCGCGCTCGGGCATCGTGACTGTAGCCTCATCCGAAGGTTCTCAGCAGATAAGCGTAGCGCAGGAGTCGGCGCCCGACAACAATATCAGCGTGCCCGAAGGCTACCGTCTGGTGTGGAACGACGAGTTTGACCAAGGCACAACGCTCAACACCGCATGGTGGACTCACGAGGAGCAGGGCCCGGGATGGGTAAACAACGAGCTGCAGACCTATGTGGACGGACAGGCTGCAGGCCGCCGCGTAACCGAGATTGCCGACGGAAAGCTCAGCATCAACTGCTTCAAGGCAGGCTCTACGATATATTCAGGACGAGTATATGCCAACGTGTCGACAGGCTGGAAGTACGGATGGTTTGAGGCACGCATAAAACTTCCCAAGGGCAAGGGCACATGGCCTGCCTTCTGGATGATGCCGGCTGACAACGACTTCACCACAAACCCGTGGCCGCGCTGCGGCGAGATAGACATCATGGAGGAAGTTGGAGCCGACCCGGGCGACGTGTCGTCGACCATACACTGCCAGAAATACAACAACACGGGCACTGCCACGGAACACGCGACGCTGCACGTTGCCGACGCCGAAGACGAGTTTCACGTGTATGCCTGCGAGTGGACACCCGACCATCTGAAGTTTTATGTCGACGGCAAGATGATTCTCGACTATGCCAACGACGGTTCAGGCATTGAGGCATGGCCCTTCGACAAGCCCTTCTACATCATCCTCAACCTTGCGTGGGGAGGCGACTGGGGCGGATACAAGGGCACCGACGACAACGCACTGCCAGCGACCATGAAGATTGACTATGTGCGCGTGTTTCAGAAGTAACCGTGACACGCTGTTTATAAAGGAACTAAATAACTCTGAATAACATGAAAATCTTTGCTAAATTCATACCGGCACTGCTGCTAAGTGCATGCGCAATTAACGCCGCAGCACAGGGCGTGCCGGTGTATCTCGACGACACAAAACCCATTGAAGTGAGAGTGGAAGACGCCCTGAAGCGCATGACGCTCGACGAGAAGATTGCCGTAATCCACGCTCAGAGCAAGTTCAGCTCGCCCGGAGTGAAGCGTCTGGGCATACCTGATTTCTGGACCGACGACGGCCCTCACGGCGTGCGCCCCGACGTGCTGTGGGACAAATGGGAGCAGGCAGGCCAGACCAACGACTCGTGCGTGGCATTTCCGGCGCTAACGTGCCTTGCCGCCACATGGAATCCTGCCATAAGCCGCATCTACGGCGAAAGCCTCGGCGAGGAGGCTCTCTATCGACGCAAGGACATGATTCTAGGTCCGGGCGTCAACATCTACCGCACTCCGCTGGGCGGACGCAACTTTGAATACATGGGCGAAGACCCCTATCTTGCCTCACGCATGGTGGTGCCCTACATCCAGGGCATGCAGTCAAAGGGCGTGGCAGCCTGCGTAAAGCACTTCGCTCTCAACAACGACGAGGAATACCGGCATCAGGTAAACGTCATTGTTGATGACCGTGCGCTCCACGAAATTTATCTTCCTGCCTTCAAGGCTGCCGTAACCGAGGCCGGAGTGTGGGGCATAATGGGTGCCTACAACTTGTATAAGAATCAGCACAACTGCCACAACCAATGGCTGCTCAACGACATACTGAAGCGCCAGTGGCACTTCGACGGCGTAGTGGTATCCGACTGGGGCGGCGCGCACGACACCCGTCAGGCCGTTGAGAACGGACTCGACATGGAGTTCGGCACATGGACCGACGGCCTTTCCTTCGGCACATCAGACGCCTACGACAACTATTATCTGGCTTCGCCTTACCGCAAACTTATACAGGACGGCACCTACACGGAGAAGGAACTCAACGACAAGGTCAGACGTGTGCTGCGCCTTTTCTTCCGCACCAACATGAACCGCAACCGCCAGTTTGGCTCGCTCTGCTCTGAAGCTCACTACGACGCCGCACGCAAAATAGCCGCCGAAGGCATCGTGCTGCTGCAGAACAAGGGCCGCGTGCTGCCCATAGACACGCTGAAGGCACGCCGCGTGCTCGTCGTCGGCGAGAATGCCATCAAGATGATGACCGTAGGCGGCGGCAGCTCTTCGCTCAAAGTGCAGCACGAGGAACTGCCTCTCGACGGTCTGAAGGCTTGTCTCGAAGGCATGAACATCGAGGTTGACTATGCCCGCGGATATGTAGGCGACATCACAGGCGAGTACAACGGCGTAACCACAGGACAGCAACTTGCCGACAGCCGCTCGCCCGAAGAGCTTATAGCCGAGGCCGTTGACAAGGCGCGCAAGGCCGACTACGTGGTGTTCTTCGGCGGACTCAACAAGAGCGACTACCAGGATGCCGAGGGCCACGACCGCAAGTCTTACTCCCTGCCCTATGATCAGGACAAGGTGGTCGAGGCTCTTGCCAAGGCCAACAAGCGTCTGATATTCGTCAACATATCGGGCAACGCAGTGGCAATGCCGTGGAAGAGTTCGGTGCCCGCAATAGTTCAGGGCTGGTTCCTCGGCTCAACGGCAGGCTATGCTCTTGCCGACGTGCTGACAGGACGCACCAACCCGTCGGGCAAACTGCCATTCACATGGCCGGCATCGCTCAATGATGTGGGTGCGCACAAGCTCAACACATATCCCGGAACATGGCGCGCCGACAAGAAAATCATTGACGAAGAGTATAAGGAAGGCATCTTTGTGGGCTACCGCTGGGTTGACAAGGAGAAGACAAAGCCGCTCTTTGCCTTCGGACACGGCGAGAGCTACACGAGCTTCAAGATAGGCAAGGCAAAGGCAAGTGCCGCAAGCATCACCACAGCCGACAGCCTTTCGTTCACCGTCAGCGTTACCAACACGGGCAAGGTGGCAGGCTCTGAGACGGTGCAGCTCTACATTCACGACTGCGAGTCGTCGCTTCCGCGCCCCTACAAGGAGCTTAAAGGATTCAAGAAAGTTTATCTCCAGCCGGGCGAAACCAAGGAGGTAACAATAACAATAGGCAACGACGCCCTCAGCTTCTATGACGACAAGGCTGCCAGCTGGACCACAGAGCCGGGACAGTTTGAGGCTCTTGTTGGCAACGCTTCAGACAATATTGTAAGCAAAGTGGCGTTTACACTAAGATAATAATTGGCATTTATATACAAAAACACTATGATGAAAATAAACAAAATACTGACAACTGCGGCGGCACTGCTGCTGACCGGGGCGGTGAGCGCGCAGAACCAGGAGATGGATAAGTTTGTTGACGGCCTCATGTCGCGCATGACTCTGCACGAGAAGATTGGTCAGCTTAACCTTCAGGTGGCAGGCGACATAACCACAGGACAGGCCCAGGACTCTGAAGTAAGCGGCAAGATAAAAGCCGGAGAGATTGGAGGCGTGTTCAACCTGAAGGGCGTAGACAAGATAAAAGCACTGCAGAAGCTGGCCGTCGAGAAGAGCCGGCTGGGCATTCCGCTGCTTGTGGGCATGGATGTGATACACGGATACGAGACGATATTCCCCATTCCGTTCGCGCTTTCATGCAGCTGGGACCTCAACGCCATAGAGCGTGCTGCCCAAATAGCCGCAAAGGAGGCCACGGCCGACGGCATCAACTGGGTGTTCAGCCCTATGGTAGACATCTGCATAGACGCCCGCTGGGGCCGCATATCTGAGGGAAACGGCGAAGACCCCTATCTCGGCTCACGCATAGCCGAGGCCATGATTCGCGGATATCAGGGCGACTACAGCAGCAACGCCAACGTTATGGCATGCCTGAAGCACTTCGCCCTGTATGGCGCCGTTGAGGCGGGACGCGACTATAACACCGTTGACATGAGCCGTCTGCGCATGTATAACCAGTATCTCGAGCCTTACCGCGCCGCCGTAAAGGCAGGAACGGGCAGCGTGATGACATCGTTCAACCTGGTTGACTATGTGCCGGCAACGGCCAACAAGTGGCTTCTTGAGGATGTGCTGCGCAACCAGTGGAAGTTCGACGGCTTCGTGGTGACCGACTACGGCTCTATAGGCGAGATGCTGAGCCACGGCGTTGGCGGTTCGCTGAAAGACTGTTCGGCAGCTGCCCTCAATGCCGGCACCGATATGGACATGTGCTCCATGGGATTCATCGGCACGCTGGAGCAGTCGGTCAAAGACGGAACCGTGAGCGAGGAAGCCATCAACAAGGCATGCCGCAGGATACTCGAGGCCAAATATAAGCTGGGACTCTTTGCCGATCCGTACAAATACTGCGACACGAAAAGACGCAAGCGCGACATCTTCACAGCCGAAAACCGCGCCGAGGCAAGACGCATAGCTGCCGAGACATTTGTGCTGCTGAAGAACGACAAGTCGTTGCTGCCGCTGAAAAAACAGGGCAAGATAGCGCTGATAGGTCCGCTGGCAGACACCCGCGACAACTTGGCCGGCACATGGTGCGTGGCCTACACTCCCGACAAATACCCTACGCTGAAGGAAGGAATGGAGCGCGCGCTGGCAGGAAAGGCTGAGCTTATGTATGCGCAGGGATGCAACCTGATGGCCGACTCGGCTCGTCAGCGCGCCGCAGAGTTCGGCAAGAACATAACGAGAGGCGACGACGCACAGCTCAAGGCAGAGGCTCTTGAGGTGGCACGCAAGGCCGACGTGATAGTGTGTGCCATGGGCGAGAGTGCCGACATGACGGGCGAAAGCTCGAGCCGCACGAGTCTTGTGCTGCCCGACGTTCAGCGCGAGCTGCTCGCCGAGCTTGTTAAACTGGGCAAGCCGGTGGTGATGCTCAACTTCTCGGGCCGTCCTACGGTGCTTACTTGGGAGCAAAATAATGTGGACGCTATACTGAACGTATGGTTCGGAGGCAGCGAGGCGGCCGACGCTATATGCGACGTGGTGTTCGGCGACGTGGCTCCGAGCGGCCGTCTGACCATGACATTCCCGCGCAACGAGGGCCAGATACCAATCTATTACAACCATCTCAACACGGGACGCCCCGTGCCCGAAGGCACAAAAGAGTTCCGCAAGTATACCAGCAACTATCTTGACGAGGTGAACGACCCGCTCTATCCCTTCGGCTACGGCCTGAGCTACACGAGTTTCAGCTACGGCAAACTGAACGTTACGGGCAGCGGACGCAACTTTAAGGCATCGGTGACGGTGAGCAACACGGGCAACTATGACGCCGACGAGGTGGTGCAGCTCTATGTACGCGACCCCGTGGCATCTATCAGCCGCCCTGTAAAGGAGCTGAAAGGATTCAGCCGCATACACCTGAAAAAGGGCGAGAGCCGCAACGTTGAGTTCGACATCACCGAAGACGACCTGTCATTCTACGACGCCGAAGGACGCAAGGTGTTTGAGCCGGGCGAGTTTTACATCATGGCAGGCCACGACAGCCGCTCGCTGCAGAGTGTGACAATAACTGCAAAATAAAAAAACACAAGCTGTAAATTTTGTATGTTCGCAATATTATCTTATCTTTGCAGAAACAGTCACACCTAAGCTCCGCAGCGCCCTGCAGCAGTCTCGGAGGAACATTTCTGCTAAGAATAAGGCAATCATGAGAAACATACTTTTACTGATTATATCGCTTATCCCTGCCGTGGCATCAGCCGATGCCGCACGCACGGACTCGGTTTACAGATGCATTGACGACGCCATCGCCAATGCATCTGTTTATTTATCTAAGCGCGAAGGACGCATACACACGCTGAAGCGCAGGTTTGAGACGAGCCGCGGATATGCCGCGAGATATGCCGCCGCGCTGAAGGTGTATGAGGAATACAAGGCTTTTGTCAACGACTCGGCAATAGCATGGCTCGGCAGGGCAGAACGGCTGGCACGGCGCAACCGCGACATCAAGAGTGCAAACTACTGCGTGGCGCTGAAGGCATTTCAGTGTTCAACGGCAGGAATGTATATGGAGTCGGCAGAGATGCTTGCCTCAATCAACCCCAGACAGCTCACGCGCGACGGCCTGCTGGCATATTACACATCGCAGAAGCATCTGTATCAGGAGCTGGGATTCTACACCAGAATAAGAAATCTGCGCAACAAATACAACTACAAGGAGCGCATGTATGCCGACTCGATAAAAGCCATAGCCAACAAGAACAGCGGCATATACCTGCAGCTGATGGAAGCCGACTGCTACAACAGCGACGACCTGGCTCAGGCGCTGAGATATAACGACATGAGGATGAAGAACATTGACAAGGACTCTCACGAGTTCTCGATAGTTGCCTTCTACCGTTTTCTCGACTATAAGAAGATGAACGACACAGACAACTGGACCTACTGGCTGGCAATGTCGGCACTGGGCGACATACGCAACGCCGTGATGGACCAGGGCGCGCTGTGGGAACTTGCCAACCATCTGAACACCACGGGACACCCGTCGCGGTCGTATAAATACATCAACTTTGCGTGGCAGTGTGCCGAAAAGTTTGGAACAAGAGTACGCAGCACGCAGATTTCGCCCGTGCTGACGGCCATAGACAGCAGCTATCAGGGCATTATGCAGAAGCAGAAGGAGCGCCTCGTAATCATGGTGCTGCTCATAAGTCTGTTTGCCGTCTCGGTGCTTGTGCTGCTCGTTTATGTCAACAAGCAGCGCGGCAAGCTGAAACTTACGCGTGACGAACTGAGCCGTAAGAACAGGCAGCTGATGAAACTCAACAACGAGATGCAGCAGGTGAACGACAATCTGGACGAGAGCAACCGCCAGCTGACCGACACCGACCGGCAGCTGCACAGGGCTATAGGCAGCCTGAACGAGTCGAACAAGGTGAAGGAGAAATACATCGGACTGTTCCTTCGCCAGTGCTCAATCTACATTGATAACATGGAGCAGATGCGCAAGGAGGTGCTGACGATGCTGAAAAACAAGCATCACACGGAACTGATGAACAAGATGAAATCGCACGACTACAGAGACCGTCAGCAGCAGGAGCTGTTCGACATATTCGACACCACGTTCATACATCTCTTCCCCACCTTCGTCGACGACTTCAACAAGCTGCTGCGTCCCGAGGAGCGCATACATCTCGACGACAGGTCGCGGCTGAACACCGACATAAGGATATTCGCGCTGATACGCCTCGGCATCGACGACAGCTCAAAGATTGCCGAGTTTCTTCACTATTCGGTGAACACAATATACAACTACCGCGCACGAATAAAGAACGGGGCGATATGCGGCAGGGATGAGTTTGAAAAGAAAGTGAAAGAAATAGGAGTGCCGCAGCATACCAACAAAGAGGGCGGCGACACGGTCGACGAAGACACTGCACAATGACATTTAGATGCAAATCCGAACATGCGCGGCAGCTTTGCTGACACGTCTGAAAGTTGTCCGCATAACACGCTGATACTCAACGCGTTGCAAAAGACCGTCTTTTAGCTTCTAAAAGGTGGCCTTTTAGCGTGCAATATGTGGCCTTTTAGAGGCTAAAAGGACGCCTTTTGGAAAACTGCTGATATGCAGGCATAAATCATGCGGCAAACAAATGGGCAAACATTTGGATTATTTCTTTGCCGTTAAACCTATTTTTCTTAATTTTGCAACACTGTGCCGACAGCGCCGACGGCACTATCATATAGGCTGCAACGACCATGACAATACTGCCGGCGCAGGGCCGCCGCGGGGCTTACGCACATTATGTCATGCGGCATAGTACAACGCACGCTGACATACGTCATATTTACAGCACAGCCATGCCGCACGACAAGCGGCATAAGACGGCAGACATGGGGGCGCAGCCTCAACATAGAAAGAGTTAAAACAGATAATAAACAACATATCCGTAGGCAGGGAACAGTCGACGGAGCATCATAAAACAAACAAAAAAATGAAACCCACGAACTATCATCTTTTCGACTTCCTCGACTTCGACTTAAACCTAAGCCGCAACGAGTCGCTGTGGAAGGCATGCAGGCCGACGGCGGTATGCGAGCGCGACGGCGACATCTGCGTCACCGTTCCGTTTCAGAAACAGGTGCTCGCCAACGACATGGCGGCCGACACAAGCGTGCCGCGCGAGGAGTATACGCTCATCATCAGGCAATATGAACCTAAGATTCTGCGCCTGTTCATAGGCTTCGGCGAAGAGCAGATGACCGACGAGTCGGAGATGCTGCAGATGAGCCGGAGGGTTAAGAAGACTCCGCTGAGCGTGAGCAAGGACGAAGGCGGATGGACAATAACCGACCCGGACGGCACGGTGAGGGCTGTGATAAACACGCGGGAGCCTGAGCTAGACCGCTGGAGCACGCTGCTGCCCGACCCGCAGGAGACGCTCGACATAAGGCTGTATCCCGACGGAAAAAGGGAGATAAGGCTTGCCGCATACGACCACTTCTCGCCTCCGCGCTACGACGCGCTGCCCATTGCATTCTGCAAACTTGACGGACATAAGGAGCGCGCCACGGTATCGTTTGAGTGCAAGGCCGACGAATGTTTTGCCGGAACGGGCGAACGCTTTGCCAAGATGGATCTGAGCGGACAGACGTTCTTCCTGAAGAATCAGGACGGACAGGGCGTAAACAACCGCCGCACGTACAAGAACATTCCGTTCTATGTGTCGAGCCGAATGTACGGTACGTTCTATCACACCTGCGCCCACAGCAAACTGTCGCTCGCCGGAGTGTCAACGCGCTCGGTAGAGTTTCTCAGCGACCAGGCCATGCTCGACGTATTCCTCATCGGCGGCGACTCTATCGGTGAGATTATCCGCGGCTACCGCGACCTTACGGGCTATCCCTCAATGCCTCCTTTATGGAGCTTCGGTGTGTGGATGAGCCGCATGACATACTTCAGTGCTGACGAAGTGAACGAGATTTGCGACCGCATGCGCCGCGAACATTATCCCTGCGACGTGATACATCTTGACACAGGATGGTTTAAGACCGACTGGCTGTGCGAATGGAAGTTTAACGAGGAGCGTTTTCCCGACCCCGAAGGCTTTATCCGTGGACTAAAGGACAAGGGTTTCCGCGTAACTCTCTGGCAGCTGCCTTACGTGGCAGAGGATGCCGAACAGATTGACGAGGCGCGCAAGAACCATTATATCTGCACGCTGACAAAGCAGCAGGAGGGCGAAGGCTCTAACTTCTCGGCTCTCGACTACGCCGGAACAATCGACTTCACCTACCCTGCCGCCACCGAATGGTACAAGGGTTTGCTGCGCCGTCTGCTAAAGATGGGAGTGGCTGCGATAAAGACCGACTTCGGCGAAAACATACACATGGACGCCGTCTACAAGAACATGAAGCCCGAACTGCTCAACAATCTCTATGCGCTGCTGTATCAGAAGGCTGCCTATGAGGTTACTAAGGAGGTGACGGGCGACGGCATTATATGGGCAAGAGCTGCCTGGGCAGGCTGCCAGCGCTATCCTCTGCACTGGGGAGGCGACTCATGCAGCTCGTGGGACGGCATGGCAGGCTCGCTCAAGGGCGGACTTCATTTCGGCCTGTCGGGCTTCGCCTTCTGGAGCCACGACGTGCCCGGATTCCACACTCTGCCCAACTTCATGAACTCACGTGTGCGTGACGACGTCTACGTCCGCTGGACTCAGTTCGGCGTCTTCTCGTCACACATCCGCTATCACGGCACCAACAAGCGCGAGCCTTGGCACTATCCTGCCATCGCCCCGATAGTGAAGAGATGGTGGCAGCTGCGCTATAAGCTCATACCTTACATACTGCAGGAGAGCCGCAAGGCCGTAAGCGGCGGCTCAACGGTGCTTCAGGCGCTGATATTTCATCACCCCGACGACCGCATGTGCTGGCATATCGACGACGAATATTACTTCGGCGACGACTTCCTCGTGGCTCCCGTGATGAACAGCGAGGGCCGTCGCGACGTCTACCTGCCTGAAGGCAACTGGGTAAACTTCTTCACCGGCGAGCGTTACAGCAGCGGAAAGTGGCTCAAAGACCTCAATGTGCCACTCGAACTGATGCCCGTCTATGTGCGCGAAGGTGCCGTAATACCTGTTTATCCCGAGCCAGTAGACTGCACGGACGACATGGACCTGAGCAAGACAGAATATATAAAGATTGACGGAAGGTTTGGAGGGATTGAATTTTAGAAGTTAAGGAGTTAGGTAGTTAAGGAGTTAAGACGTATGCCCTGCTACTGTCATGGCAGCAAGAACAAGGATAAAGACAACAAAGAACGACAGAAATCCACAAAGCAAATGTCTTAATTCTTCAACTTCATAACTCCTTAACTCCCAAAAAAGAAGTAATAAACCCACAAGACAAATGTCTTAACTACTCAACTTCATAACTCCTTAACTCCCAAAAAGAAGTAATGAACCCACAAGGCAAATGTCTTAACTCCTTAGCTTCATAACTCCTTAACTCCTAAAAAGAAGTAATGAACCCACAAGACAAATGTCTTAACTCCTTAACTTCATAACTCCTTAACTCCTAAAAAAAGACCAATAAAAGCGATGTGGAAAAAGAATCTTGAAGAAACAAAACAGCGATACATACAATGGTGGAACCACAAGGGCATTGTGCTGAACATGTGGGAACACTTTCAGGAAGGCGTCAAGCCGCATGCCGATGTGCCTGCACCGCCAGCCCCGAAGGACCTCAACCAGAAATGGTTCGACCCGAAATGGCGCGCGGAATATCTCGACTGGTACGTGGCTCACAGCTGTCTGAAGGCCGATATGCTGCCGGTTGCAAACACACAGCTGGGCCCCGGCTCGCTCGCCGCTATCCTTGGAGGCGTGTTCGAGGGCGGAGAGGACACGATATGGATACACCCCGACCCTGACTTCACCGACGACATAAAGTTTAATCCGGAGCATCCCAACTGGCTGCTGCACAAACAACTGCTGACTGAATGTAAGAAGAAGGCCAAGGGCAACTATTATGTGGGCATGCCCGACCTCATGGAAGGCATGGACGTTCTGGCGGCTCTGAAGGGCACCGATAAAGTGTTGATGGACACGGTTACACAGCCTGAGGTGCTGGAACGACAGATGCAGCAGATAAACGACATCTACTTCAAGGTGTTCGACGAGCTTTACGACATAATACGCGAGGGCGACGAGATGGTTTTCTGCTACTTCTCTTCGTGGGCACCGGGCAAGATGAGCAAGCTGCAGAGCGACATATCAACGATGATAAGCGTGGAAGACTACCGACGCTTTGTGCAGCCGTTCATACGCGAACAGTGCCAGAAGATTGACTATACGCTGTATCATCTCGACGGAGTTGGCGCCCTTCATCATCTGCCGGCACTGCTCGAGATTGAGGAACTCAACGCAATACAGTGGACTCCGGGCGTGGGTGAGCCGCAGGGTGGCTCGCCTAAATGGTACGACTTGTACAAGAAGATACTGGCAGGAGGCAAGAGTGTGATGGCATGCTGGGTAACGCTCGACGAACTGCGGCCGCTGCTCGACAACATAGGAGGCAACGGAGTGCATATAGAGATGGACTTCCACAACGAGGACGAGGTGGAGAAAGCCATGCGCATCGTTGAGGAATATCAGGAGGACGAGGCAAAGAAACCACAGCAGGAGGACAACACCATACGCATAAGCGGCGGCAAGAGCGACGCCGACAAAGACGTGGAAGCAATAATAGAAAGCGCCGAACGCAAGTTTGAGGAACTTGCCGACAAGGGCGACAAGGTGCCTGCCGACTGGCTCGACGGCTGCCCCATCATATCGGCAGGACGCAACCGCATACTGGTTCTCGACGGAGCCATGGGCACGATGATACAGAGCCGCCACCTCGGCGAGGCCGACTTACGCGGCGAAAGGCTTGCCGGGCATGACGTGAACGTGAAGGGATACAACGACCTTCTGTGCCTTACGCGCCCCGACGTCATTGAGGACATTCACCGTAAGTATCTCGAAGCCGGAGCCGACATCATCGAGACTAACACCTTCAACGCGCAGCGCATATCCATGGCAGACTATCATCTGGAGAGTTTTTGCCGCGAGATAAACATCGAGGCGTGCCGAATAGCGCGCAAGGCAGCCGACGAATTTACCGCCAAGACACCGCAGAAGCCGCGCTTCGTGGCAGGCTCGATTGGTCCTACGAGCAAGACTTGCTCAATAACATCAGACACCACGCAGCCGGGCTGGCATGCCTTCAGCTACGACACTCTGCGCGACGCCTACACAGAACAGGCAGAGGCGCTGATTGATGGCGGCGTTGACGCTCTGCTGATAGAGACCATATTCGACACTAAGAACGCGCAGGCGGCAATAGAGGCGGCACGAGGAGCCATGCGAAAGAAGAACAAGCGGCTGCCGCTGATGCTGAGCTTCACAATAGCCACAGCCGACGGACACAACATGCTGGGACAAAGCATCGGGGATTTCATCGCATCCGTTGCAGGCAGCGACATCATGTCGGTTGGCGTAAACTGCTGTTCTGACGTCAGTCTTGCCGCCGACATGCTCGTACATCTGGGCAAAACTACGCCCTACATGATAAGCATCTATCCCAACGCCGGCATGCCCGACGCATCGGGACACTACAGCCACACGCCCGAAATGCTTCAGCATGAGCTGTGGCCGCTGATAGAATGGCACGTGCTTAACATCGTTGGAGGATGCTGCGGCACCACCGACATGCACATCAGAAAGCTTGCCGAAGCCGTGGTTCCCGCCGAAGGACTTGCCCTTTCGCCCCACCCTGCGCAACAGGCTGATAATGAGGACGTTGCAAAAGGTGGCCTTTTAGGCTCTAATTTGCCGTCTTTTAGCGTGCAAAAGGTGTCCTTTCGCAATGCAAAAGGTGGCCTTTCAGAAAACCATAAGCACAGCCATGCCGCCGAGCCGTGTGAATGTTGCGCTCCGAAGGCATCAAAAGAGCCGTCAACAGGCGACGAGATATTCGACGCTATACTGCACGGCAACGCCGACAAGGCAGCTGACGCCACACAGAAGGCTGTCGACGCGGGCATGGCTCCGCAGGACATAATCAACGGTCAGATGATACGCGCCATGGGCGAGATAGGCCAGCGCTTTCAGGACGGCAAGGCCTTTGTGCCCCAGCTGCTCATGGCAGGACGCGCCATGAAGGCTGCCCTGGCTCTGCTTAAGCCCCTCATGGCAGGCAAGGCCGACGTGACGATAGGCCACGTGGTGATAGGAACGGTGAAGGGCGACCTGCACGACATAGGCAAGAACCTTGTTGCCTCGATGCTTGAGGGCAGCGGCTTCGACGTAATCAACGTAGGCATAGACGTGTCTGCCGACAAGTTTGTCGACGCCCTGAAGCAAAGTCATGCCGACATACTGTGCATGAGTGCCCTGCTGACCACGACAATGACCTACATGAAGGACGTAATCAAGGCAGTGGAAGACGCCGGACTGCGCGACAAGGTGAAGATTATGGTAGGCGGCGCGCCCGTCAGCCAGTCGTTCGCCGACGAGATAGGAGCCGACGGATACAGCGACAATGCCAACGAAGCAGTGAAGGTGGCAAAGGAGCTGGTGAAGGGAAAGTAAGTATATTTTAAGGAGTTAAAGGAGTTAGAGTAGTTAAAGGAGTTAAAGCAAAATGCCATGCCGGTTATTAACAAGGCTGACAATATCAGTAGTTACACCATCAGCAGCGCATCAGTCTCATTACTCCCATAAGTCACACGCCACCCATAAAGCCGCCAACAGGCCACAAGGCTAATGACTTTAACTACCAGCCGGCACAGCCGGCGATAACTCCTTTAACTACTCTAACTACCAAAAAATTAACACACCCATGACCTCACAATCATTACATGTCCTCGACTGGGGCATACTTATAGCATATTTCGCAATCCTGCTGCTCATCGGATTATGGGCAAGCAGGAAGAGTAAGGAAGGCAGCAGCAAGTTTCTGGCAGAACATTCGCTCAAATGGCACCACATAGGATTCTCCATGTGGGGCACCAACGTAGGGCCTTCAATGCTCATAGCGTCGGCAAGCGCCGGATTCACCACGGGCGTAGTGTCGGGCAACTACGCGTGGTACGCCTTCGTGTTCATAGCCCTGCTCGCCTTCATCTTCGCTCCGCGCTATCTCGGCAGCAAGGTGTCCACCCTGCCCGAGTTTATGGGCCTGCGCTTCGGACAGTCAACACGCAACATGCTGGCGTGGTACACCATCGTAACGATACTCATCTCGTGGCTCGCGCTGACCCTCTTCGCGGGCGGCATAATCATACGGCAGGTGTTCGGCATACCCATGTGGATGTCGGCGTTTCTGCTGCTTGCCATCTCCGCCTTCTTTACGGTGCTGGGCGGACTGAAGGCCGTTGCCTACACCAACGTTTATCAGATGGTGCTGCTCATACTCGTTTCTGCCACGCTGACCTTCGTCGGAATCTATCGTCTCGGCGGCAGTTCGTTCACCGAAGGCATAGCCGTGCTGGCCAATCCCGACATCGTTCCGTCTAATTACTGGAACCTCTTTCAGCCCAACAGCGACAAAGACTTTCCATGGCTGCCCATACTGCTGGGCTATCCCGTGTGCGGACTGTGGTTCTGGTGTACCGACCAGTCGATGGTTCAGCCTGTTCTTGCAGCCAAGAATCTGAGCGAAGGACAGAAGGGAGCCAACTTTACGGGCTGGCTGAAGATACTCGACGTGGCAATATACATCATCCCCGGCATAGTGTGTTTCGCCCTTTGGAAGACTGGATTCTTCGGCAATATGACCATTGAGGCCGACAACGCCTACATGACTCTCGTGTCGAGCCTCTTCCCCGTGGGCATGGTTGGCCTTGTGCTTGCCGTTCTCACCGCCTCGCTGATCAGCACAATAGGCTCTGCGCTCAATGCCCTCAGCACGGTGTTCACGATGGACATCTACGTGAAGAACATACGCCCAGAGGCAAGTCAGAAGGAGATTGCACGCACAGGAAAGATTGTAACGGTGATGGGAGCGCTCGTCTCGATAATAATAACCGTTGCCGTTGACAACATAAAGGGCATGAATCTGTTCAACATCTTCCAGTCGGTGCTGAGCTTCATAGCTCCACCTATGGCGGCAGTGTTCGTCATGGGCGTGTTCTGGAAGCGCTGCACTACGCTCGCCGCCAATGTTACGCTCACCTTCGGAACCATCTTCAGCATAGGCGCGGGCATCCTTTATCTGTGGGTTATACCCGGAGCCACGGAGCAGATACACTTCATGATGCTGTCGTTCTGCATCTTCGTCATACTCATCATCAGCATGATTGTGGTGAGCCTGAGCAACAAGGAGGCTACGGTAAGCCCCGAGATAGTGACGCTGAGCGAAAGGCCCAAGCGCACGGTTGTGGTGGCATGGACGCTGCTCGCCGTGGTTATGGTGGCTCTCTACATATTCTTCAACGGACACTGACAAACAAACTGAATTATGATACAGCAAAAAGCGCGGCAAGCCCGATGTGGACTTGCCGCGCTTTTTGATATGTCTTATGTCATGCCCGACGCGCTATAATAAGGCAAAACGCTACATACGGCAGAACGATAAAGACGAAGACTGAGGGCAACGCTATGCCGGATGAGGCACGTCATAACGCCGTATGCACCACAGATTACTTCTTACGGCGCCGCTTGTAGCAGTCTTTATAGTCGCAGAGGCCGCACGAATATTCGAGCTTGCGCACCGAAGGGCCGAGGCCTATCACGCCGCTAACCGACTTGATGGGCACCATAAGGCTCGATTCAGTAAGCCGCACGCCGCACGGACGCTCCTCGCCGAACAGGGGAAAGAGCATCTGCTGCTGAGAGACATGCCATCCGCAATAGCCCGGACTGAAGCGGTTGGTGTGGCGCCAGCCGCGCTCGTTGATGGCACTCTGCAGCGACAGCTCCATGCAGTCGGCCGTTTTCTCGGCTATCACGCTGCCTATGGCGTCGGCAATGAAGGTCTTAACCATGTCGTCCTCTGCCTTCAGCTGCTGCTGAAACTGCTCAAACTCTTCGCCGGCGGTGGCAACAAAGAAGGCGAAAGCCTGCGAGCCGCGCAGCTGTCTACTGATGATGCGCCCTATGCTGAAGCCGGCTGAGCCTACGGTGAGCACGTGCTGCTCAGTGTCGAGCTGTCCGGGAGTGATGAAGAAGCCGAAACGCGGACACAGAACAGCCTTTATGCGCTCCATGACGGCTGATATTTCGGCCAGCACGGCAGCGTCGGGCACGGCGTCGCCATAGCCCATCTGCTCGTAGATTTCAGACGGAAGGATGTTGAGGTCGGCAAAAGTTATTTCTTGTTTTAGCATTTTATTCTGATTAAAAGCAGCGCAACGCTGCACCGCATGACGGCATACACACATCTGAGTGAAGCCATGCGGCATGACGTTAAATTACTCTATAGTTTGCTGTTCCACTCGTTAACGGCCTCAAAGAAGGCGTCGATGTTGGCGAGCGGAGAGTGTGGCGGAGTGTCGCATCCGCTTGATATCACAAAGTTGGGATAGTTGCTCATCCTGCGCAACAGGTCAAGAGTGGCGCGGCGCATCTCGTCGGGCGCGGCAGACTTGAACAGACTTACGGGGTCGAGGTTGCCCATGGTGAGAGCCGTTGGCGGCACCTGGCGCGAAACCTGCTCCATGTCGCACTTGTTGCCGAAGTGATACGCGGCGGCTCCCGTGGCAGTCATGGCGTTGGTACACTGCCCCGTGTTGCCGCAGTTGTGAAGAACCACGATAAAACTGTCGTCCTGCACTGCCTCGACAATGCGTCTGACATACACCGAAGAGAAGCGCATGCAGTCGTCGTCAGACAGCAGTCCCGCGGCAGGCTCGGCCATGACTACGCCGTTGGCACCCGTCTTCTTCAGGGCGATGCAGTATTTCAGGATAAAGTCGGTACACTTGTCGAGCAGCATGGCGGCAGCGTCGGGGTTCTGATATATCAGAATCATAATCTCCGACATGTCGTAAAGACGGCCCGCAAGCGAGAAAGGTCCGATGCATCCGGCAAGCACAGGGCGGTCGGTTATGGCTCGCGCGGCAAGCAGGTTGGCCTTTAGATACTGGGGCACGCGGCCGTTGCTCAGCGGCGGAACCTGCAGACGGGCTATGTCGTCGGCACTGCTCAGCAGGCGTCCCCTGACAGCCGGCACCTCATCTGGCTCGAAGGCGATGTCGGCGCCGAAGGCTTCGGCCTCAACCGTGAGGTCCATTATCACCGTGGCGGCAGCCGTGTCATAGCGTTCGGCCAATGCCCTTACGGCGTTGAAGTGCACCTCGCCGTCGCTCACGGCATCAATAACGCGCCGCCATGTCATCTCAATTCCGGGATGAGTCATTATGGGCAGGGCCGCCACCTTTCGGCTGCTGATGACGGCCTTAACCCATTCGGTCATGTTAATGTTCATCGTTCAGAGAGCGTTACGCCTTATTCAACAAATCTGACATAACCCTCCTTGCGCGGAGCAGCCGGCTTGACGGCACCTTCGAGGGCATATCCCAGCACGCAGTGGCCTATGCCTTCATAGTCGCCCTCAATGCCCCAGCTGCGCAGCATTGCCTTGCCTTCCTCGCTGCTGAACACCTCCTTGGCGCGGTGAATCCAGCAGCTGCCCAGTCCGAGGGCGTGAGCGGCGTTCATCATGTTGCCCATAACGAGCGAGCCGTCGTAGAGATAAGTGGGGCGTGTGCGGTCGGCAAGCACAACGAGCACCACGGGAGCACCGTAGAACGGGTCGGCCTTGGTGCCCATAACGGCAGCGTTAAGCTCCGACAGGCGGTCGCGCACTGCCTTTGACGTTACCGCAACTATCAGCGGCGACTGTGCCCCGCGGCCCGTGGGGGCGTAAGTTCCGGCCTCGGCAACAGCCTCGATAAGGCTGCGCTCGGGCATTCTTTCAGGATCGAAGGCGCGCACGCTGCGGCGAGTCTTCATGTTTTCTATAACTGCGTTCATAATCTTTACAGGTTAAAAGTTTGTATGTCAAGTGCCGCGGCGCGTTATGCTGACATGAGCCGTGCCGCGGAATGATTGTTAGTGCAAAGATACTAAATTTATCGTCCGCATGTTCAGGCGCAATGAATAAAAAGCCTTAAAGATACATCGAAAAACGTGACGGCCACCCGAAAAAATGACATCGCGGCGCAGATTTCAGCCCGACGGAACGTCACTTTTATCCGCCTTTGTAACATGCTGACATTCAATGCGTTGCAAAAGGCCACGTTTTAGGCTGCAAAAGACGGCCTTTTAGCGTGCAAAAGGTGGCCTTTTAGAAGCTAAAACATGGCCTTTTGGAAAACGGGCGCACGGCAGTCATCTTCAAGGCACGCAAAAACGAGGCTGCGGACACGCCTCCGCGGCACTGCATGAGGAGGGCACGGACAATGTGGCAAAAATGCGTAAAAAGCTCACTGACAACGTCCAAAATGTATTAAAAAGGCTGATTTAGCGTGAATTATTTTTTTATATGGCGCAAAAATCTTATTTTTGCATGTTTAAGTTGTCTAATATAAAGTAAGACAAATGTCAACGATTAAAATCAAAAAAGTAAGAACTAAGAAAGACCTTGAACGGTTTATAGACTTTCACTATGACCTTTACAAGGACAGTGAGTATGATGTTCCCACTTTGTTCAGCGACGACATGAACACCCTGAGCAAGGACAAAAACGCGGCATTCGAGTTTTCAGAGGCCGAGTATTTCATGGCGTTCAACGAAGAGGGACGCATGGTGGGCCGCGTGGCTGCCATCATAAACCACCGCGCCAACAAGCGCTGGGGACGCAAGTGCGTAAGATTCGGATGGATTGACTTTGTAGACGACCTCAATATTTCAAAGGCTCTGTTTGCCGCAGTGGAGGCTTACGGACGACAGAAGGGCATGGACGAGATGATAGGTCCGCTCGGATTTACCGACATGGACCCCGAAGGCATGCTGACATGGGGCTTCGACCAGCTGGGCACAATGGCCACGATATACAACTATCCGTACTATCCGGAGCACATGGAGAAGCTGGGCGACTTTGAGAAGGACAACGACTATGTGGAGTTTAAGCTCATGGTGCCCGACAAGGTGCCCGAGAAATACACCAAGATAGCCGAGATGATACAGAAGCGCTACAACCTGCACGTGAAGAAACTCACCAAGAAGGACGTGTTTGAAGGCGGATACGGCAAGAAGATGTTCGACCTTATCAACACCTGCTTCAAGGATCTTTACGGATATTCGGAGCTGTCGGACAAGCAGATTCAGCAGTACATCAACATGTATTTCCCGCTTGCCGACCTTAGCCTCATCACCGTCGTTGAAGACCGCAACGCTGACAACAAGCCCGTGGCCGTTGGAATAACCATCCCGTCGCTTGCCAAGGCACTGCAGAAATGCCGCCGCGGAAGGCTCTGGCCCTTCGGATGGTGGCACGTGCTGAGGGCACTGAAGGCTCACAAGACCGAGGGCGTAGACCTGCTGCTGCTCGGAGTGCTGCCCGAATACCGCATGAAGGGTGCCAACGCACTTATGTTCTACGACCTCATTCCGCGCTATCAGGCATACGGATTCAAATGGGGCGAGAGCCAGGTTGAGATGGAGACCAACGAGAACGTGCAGAGCCAATGGCAGTATCTCGAAACCATCCTCCACAAGAGAAGACGCTGCTACAAGAAATGGCTGTAGATTTTCTGCCGGAAAAACGGCAGAAAATAATTAAAAATTAAAAAGTAAAAATTAAACAGCGCGGGGGATGTCAATTCTTCTTTAACGGCTCTAATGCCCCACGATGTTTAATTTTTAACTTTTAATTGTTAATTTTGGAATTTTATGAGCGAAGAGAATAAAATTACAACTGAGTATACGGATGACAATATAAGGCACCTGTCTGACATGGAGCACGTGCGCACCCGACCGGGAATGTATATCGGCCGACTGGGCGACGGATCTATGCCTGAGGACGGTATCTACGTGTTGCTCAAAGAGGTTATCGACAACTCTATCGACGAGTTTAAGATGAATGCCGGCAAGCGCATCGAGATCGACATTGAGGACAACCTCAGCGTGATGGTGCGCGACTATGGACGAGGCATACCGCAGGGCAAGCTCATCGAGGCTGTTAGCGTGCTAAACACCGGAGGTAAATACGACTCTAAGGCGTTCAAGAAGAGCGTCGGACTCAACGGTGTGGGCATCAAGGCCGTCAACGCGCTGAGCTCCAGGTTCGAGGTGAGGTCTTACCGCGACGGAACAGTGCGCACGGCGATATTCGAGCGCGGCGTGCTGAAGAGCGACAAGACCGAGGAAACGCAGGACGAGACAGGTACTTACATATACTTCGTGCCCGACGACACGCTCTTCAAGAACTACTCTTTCCACCACGACTTCGTGGAGACGATGCTGCGCAACTACACTTACCTGAACACAGGACTGACCATCATGTACAACGGACGCAGGATTCTGAGCCGCAACGGACTTGAAGACCTGCTCAACGACACGATGACCACCGACGGCATCTACCCGATAATACACCTCAAGGGCGAAGACATCGAGATTGCGTTCACACACACCAACCAGTATGGCGAGGAGTATCACTCGTTCGTAAACGGACAGCACACCACGCAGGGCGGTACTCACCAGAGCGCGTTCAAGGAGCACATAGCCCGCACGATAAAGGAGTTTTTCAACAAAAACTTTGAATATACCGACATCCGCAACGGCCTCGTGGCTGCCATAGCCGTCAATGTTGAGGAGCCGATGTTCGAGAGTCAGACCAAGATTAAGCTCGGATCGCTCACCATGAGCCCCGACGGCGTCAGCGTGAACAAGTATGTCGGCGACTTCATCAAGAACGAGGTGGACAACTATCTGCACAAACACTCTGACGTGGCAGAGGTGATGCTGCAGAAGATTCAGGCCAGCGAGAAGGAAAGAAAGGAGATGGCAGGAGTGACAAAGCTGGCACGCGAGCGCGCCAAGAAAGCCAACCTGCACAACCGAAAGCTGCGCGACTGCCGCATACACTTCTCCGACGTGAAGAACAACCGCAAGGAAGAAAGCTCCATATTCATCACCGAGGGCGACTCTGCGAGCGGTTCTATCACCAAGAGCCGCGACGTAAACACTCAGGCTGTGTTCTCTCTCAGGGGCAAGCCGCTCAACTCTTTCGGACTAACCAAGAAGGTGGTGTACGAGAACGAGGAGTTCAATCTGCTTCAGGCTGCGCTCGACATTGAGGACGGACTCGACGCCCTGCGCTACAATAAGGTAATAGTTGCAACCGATGCCGATGTCGACGGCATGCACATCCGACTGCTTATAATAACCTTCTTCCTGCAGTTCTTCCCCGAACTCATCAAGAAGGGCCACGTATATGTGCTTCAGACGCCGCTCTTCCGCGTCAGAAACCGCCGCACGAAGGTGCGCAACAAGAAGGCGCTCGAGGACGTAAAAGGCAAGAAGGGCGACTTCATCACCCGCTATTGCTACAGCGACGAGGAGCGCGTAAAGGCAATAGAGGAGCTTGGTCCCGACCCGGAGATAACCCGATTCAAAGGTTTAGGAGAGATAAGTCCCGACGAGTTTGTCAACTTCATCGGTCCCGACATGCGCCTTGAACAGGTAACTCTCCACAAGACCGACCAGGTGCAGAAGCTCCTGGAGTATTACATGGGCAAGAATACGCCCGAGCGACAGAACTTCATCATAGACAATCTGGTGATAGAGGAAGACCGTCCCGAAGAAGTGGAGAAGTTCTGACAAGGGGCAAAAGGAACATAAATGAATGGCAAAAGGAAAGTAAGTGAGGAGCTGAAGGAAAGTAAGTGAGGGGCAAAAGAAACATGAATGAGGCCTAAGATAAAAGTAAATGATGCTCAGGTGGACACAGAACAAAGCACAGAAGTAATCCGCCCACCGCATCATCAGTCTCATTCCTCCCATTTCTCCCATAACACCCATCCCTCCCATCAGTCCCATCCCCACAATCATCCCATAAAAGAAACATCACAGCAATGATAAACATAACTCTCAGAAAGATAAAAGCCGCACTGGCAAAGACAGCCGCAAAGGCCCTCATAGCCATGGCACCGGCCATTATGTCGTGCCTTCCTGCCGACGCGCAGATGAACATCGACTTCTCGTTCGACAGTCCGCTGCGCAAGCTGCAGATAGCAGAGATGGCAATAAACAACCTCTATGTCGACTCTGTTGACGAGAAGAAACTCGTTGAGGACGCTATAAGGGGCATGCTGGAGAAGCTCGACCCCCACTCTTCTTACGCCGACCCGGAGGAAGTGAAGGCTATGAACGAGCCCCTGCAGGGCAACTTCGACGGCATAGGAGTACAGTTCAACATGGTTGACGACACGCTGCTCGTCATTCAGCCCGTATCCAAAGGCCCGTCGGAGAAGGTGGGCATCATGGCAGGCGACCGCATAGTGAACGTCAACGACACTGCCATTGCGGGCGTGAAGATGAAGAAAGAGGAGATAATGAAGCGTCTGCGCGGACCCCGCGGCACAACGGTGAAACTGGGAATTGTGCGCCGCGGCGTGCCCGACATAATGTATTTCACGGTGAAAAGAGACAAAATCCCTGTCAAGAGCATCGACGCCGTCTACATGATTCGTCCGCAGATAGGCTACATAAGGATAGGAAACTTCGGCGCGACGACATACAAAGAGTTTCTGATTGGCCTCGAAAAGCTGAAAGCCGAGGGCATGAAAGACCTCATACTCGACCTTCAAGACAACGGCGGAGGATACCTCCAGGCTGCCGTAGAGATAGCTAACGAATTCTTGCCGAAGGACGATCTGATTGTATATACCGACGGACGCCGCATCAAGCGCATGAACTATAAGGCGCGCGGCAACGGCTCTTTCCTGACAGGACGCGTGTATGTGCTCGTCAACGAGTTCACGGCATCGGCCGCAGAGATTGTCACCGGAGCGATACAAGACCACGACCGAGGCATAGTAATCGGCCGCCGCACATTCGGAAAAGGCCTCGTTCAGCGCCCAATCGGCCTGCCCGACGGCTCTATGATACGACTCACCATTGCCCACTATTACACTCCTTCGGGACGCTGCATACAGAAACCTTACACCAAAGGCGACCTGGAAGACTACGCGATGGACTTTGAGAAGCGTCTGAAACACGGCGAACTGACCAACCGAGACAGCATTCACTTTGCCGATTCGCTGAAGTTCTACACGCTGAAAGAACACCGCGTGGTGTATGGCGGAGGCGGAATAATGCCCGACACGTTTGTTCCTCTGGACACACTTCAGTACACCAAGTTCCACCGTCAGCTCGTGCTGAAGGGCATTGTGATAAACACCGACCTGAAATATATCGACAAGAACCGCAAGCAACTGACAAGCGACTACCCGACGTTCGACGTGTTCAGAACCAACTTTGAAGTGCCGCAGGCTCTTATCGACGATATAATGAAGGAGGCGGAGAAGCAGAAGATTAAGCCTAAAGACGACGAAGAACTGCAGCGCACGCTGCCTTATCTGAAAACACAGCTCAAGGCTCTCGTAGCGCGCGACCTCTTCGATATGAGCGAATACTTCCAGATTATCAACGAGACAAGCGACATCGTTAAGAAGGGAGTGGAGCTCTCAGAGGGAAAGTAAAGGGCTGACGAAATAAGAGTAATGGGACCAATAAGACTAATATGGCGCCTGTGCTGATATTGTTGCACGGCCATTAGTCTTATTGGTCCCATTACTCTTATCCCCTAAATCCTTCTCAGAGCTTAATCATGGCAAGCGCCTTGTTCTCGGCAGCCTCCATAATCTCGCGCTCTCCGGGGCCTTTGTCGTTGATGCCGCAGAGATGCAGGATGCCGTGGATAATCACACGGTGAAGCTCCTCATTGTAGTCCTTGCCATACTGCTCGGCGTTTGAGCGCACGGTGTCGAGCGAAATGACGATGTCGCCGCTGATAACGTCGCCCTCGTCATAGTCGAACGTGATGATGTCCGTGTAGTAGTTGTGGCCCAGATACTCGTTGTTAACCTCAAGAATCTTGTCGTCGTTGACAAACATATATCCTATTTCGCCAACCTTACGTCCATATTCGGCGGCCACGGCCTTTATCCATGCCGATGTGTCGCGCTTCCTTATTGCCGGCATTTTAACGCCGTCGGTGTTGTATGTTATCATATTTTGCTGTTTATTTTCGTTCTGAAGGCTTGCCGCACGGCGTGCGGTAAATTATAGCCATGATGCGTTTTGGTAAGTCAGAGGGCCTTTAATTGCCCTCTGCGGGCGCTGTCTAAGGCTCCGCTATCTCTGTCTGGCGTCCCTGCTCCGGCGCGGGCAGAAACTCGGCAGCATCCTTGCCGAAGTGGATAAGCTCGCGCACCATACTCGACGACACGCTCTCATATTGCGGTTCGGCATACAGCAGTATGGTCTCTATGCCGCCTATCTTGCGGTTGATGTCGGCCTGTTCGCGCTCATACTCAAAGTCCTTTATGCTGCGCACGCCCTTGATGATGAAGCCTGCGCCCTCGCGGCGGGCAAAGTCGACGGTGAGGTCGCTGTATTCCTTTACCTCAACCTTAGGCTCGTCGGCATAAATCTGCGCGATGTTCTTCACCCTTGTCTGCGCGCTGTACATATATTTCTTGCGCTCGTTGAAGCCTACTCCTATGACAATACGGTCGAACAGCGGCAGCGCGCGGCTGACGATGGCATAATGACCTGTGGTGAAAGGGTCGAAACTTCCTACGAAAATGCCTGTTCTCTGCATTTATTTCTCTTTCTTGTTTTATTGATTTTTCTGTATGTATTCAGTTTTGCGGCATCGCCGGCGAGGCTCATCCCATGTTAAACAGGTCGGGCTCCATGATGTTGCCCGTGTAAGGATTGCGGCCGAAATGGCGGTAGGCAAGCTCCGTGACCATGCGTCCGCGCGGCGTGCGCTTGATGAATCCCTCCATGATGAGGTAAGGCTCATACACCTCCTCAACGGTTCCGGCATCCTCGCCTATTGCCGTCGCTATGGTGGTGATGCCCACAGGACCGCCCTTAAACTTGTCGATGATTGTCAGCAGAATCTTGTTGTCAATCTCGTCGAGTCCGTACTGGTCGATGTTCAGTGCCGTAAGCGCCACCTTGGATATCTCGGTGTCTATGCGTCCCGTGCCCTTCACCTGCGCGAAGTCTCTCACCCTGCGCAACAGGGCGTTGGCTATACGGGGCGTTCCGCGGCTGCGGCGCGCTATCTCTATGGCCGCCTCGTCGTCTATCGGCACTTTTAGTATTGATGCCGAGCGCTTAAGTATCTTGGTGAGCGTCTCGGGTTCGTAGTATTCCAGATGCAGATTGATTCCGAATCGGGCGCGCAGCGGCGCGGTGAGCAGTCCGCTACGGGTTGTAGCCCCCACGAGAGTGAAGGGGTTGAGGTCAATCTGTATAGAGCGTGCCGACGGTCCCTTGTCGATCATGATGTCGATGCGGTAGTCCTCCATTGCCGAATAGAGATACTCCTCAACGACGGGCGACAGGCGGTGAATCTCGTCGATAAACAGCACGTCGTTAGGCTCGAGCGATGTCAGTATGCCTGCAAGGTCGCCCGGCTTGTCGAGCACCGGACCGCTCGTGAGCTTGAATCCCACGCCCAGCTCGTTGGCAATGATGTTGCTCAGCGTGGTCTTTCCCAGTCCGGGAGGGCCGTGCAGCAGTGTGTGGTCGAGCGGCTCGCCGCGGTATTTGGCAGCCTCAACGAACACCTCGAGGTTCTCTACAACCTTCTGCTGACCGCTGAAGTCGCTGAACCGCAGCGGTCGGAGGGCGTTCTCAAACTCCTTCTCGGCCGACGACAGCGTCTCTTTTCTTATATCGAAATTATCGTCCATTATTCTTTTATCTTTCAGTCGAATGCAAAGTTAAGCATTTTATTTGTTATAATGACGCAAAACATGAAGAAACAGGGCACGGCAGTTACTTTTAACTTTGCGTGCCGCGATATTTCTTTCAGCCCCATGCCTCACCGCGCCCCGGCACCATACGACGGCAATGACCGACGCCCCTAAAAAGATGTCTGCAATAACAAACAGCCCCGAGAAGCTCTCCGTGCAAAAAAACTTTACGGCTGAGGGTTGCGCGTCACGGCTGAATGAAATATCTTTGTAACAGGTTATTAAATTATCTATAACGTCCGTGTAACAATTTTGAAACACTGATTACCGACCTTTGCAGCGCCGAAAGAAAGATGTGCGGCAATAAAAAACTTTACAAACAGGCCGCAGCCGGCCACATGTCTGTGCGCAGCGCATAAGCGTCTGTCATGATGCCATTTACAGGCATGGCGCGCATGGGGCTGAAAGGTAAAAAGAGACAAGCTGATTTAGGTAACTCAAAATATCACAAGAATGAAAAAATTATCAACAACATTGCTGATGCTTGTTCTCGCCGTGATGAGCATCATGGCGCAGACGCCCGAACAGTGGGCAAAACTTGAGAAAGATGTCAACTTCTTTGTGGCAAACGACCTGGGACGCAACGGATACTACGACCAGAAGCCTATAGCCGACCTCATGGGACGCATGGCCGAGACCGTGGGCATAGAGTGTGTGGCGGCGCCGGGCGACGTGCATCACTTTGAAGGAGTGCGCAGCACGCAAGACCCTCTCTGGATGACCAACTATGAACTTATCTACAGTCATCCCGAACTGATGCTCGACTGGTATCCCACTCTCGGCAACCACGAATACCGCGGCAACACGCAGGCTGTGCTCGACTATGCAAAGGTGAGCGCGCGCTGGGCTATACCGGCAAGATACTACACAAAGGTGATTGAGGACAACGGAACGTCGGTAAGACTGGTATTCCTCGACACTGCACCGATGATTGACAAATACCGCAACGACACCGAGAAATATCCCGACGCAGGCAAGCAGGACTACAAGAAACAGCTCGAATGGCTCGACTCTGTGCTGACTTCGGCCAAGGAAGACTGGGTAATAGTGCTGGGACATCACCCCATATATGCCGACACGGGCAAGGACACATCTGAGCGCGGCGACATGCAGGCACGACTGAACCCGATACTGACCAAGCACAAGAACGTGAGCATGTATATATGCGGACACATTCACAACTTTCAGCACATACGCAAGCCGGGCTGCAACATCGACTATGTGGTTAACACGAGCGGATCGCTGAGCCGCGCCAAAGTCAAAGCTGTTGACGGAACACAGTTCTGCAGCGGTCTGTCAGGATTCTCTGTAGTGGCTGCCGACAAGACCACTCTGTCGCTCAGCATGATTGACAAAGACGGCAACGTAATTTACACCATCAACCATAAGAAATAACACACTCTTCTTTTTTCTTTTAATTAAACATGAAGAAAGGCGGCAAGACTCACGGACTTGCCGCCTTTTGATTTTATTCCGCCACGTGTTAAATGTCTTAAAACGAGAATCAGGATACGCGTTTTAAATGATGAAAACGGCGCAAGGCGATGCAAATTGTAACCCATTGAAAATCAACCACTTAAAAATAGCCTTACAAAACGTGGCCTTTTAGCCTGCAAAAGGTGCCCTTTCAGGCGGTAAAAGGTGGCCTTTTGCAATGCAAAACACGGCCTTTTAGAAAGCGATATCTTTCGGCATGCTTTTCAGAAGGCGTTGTTGCTGAAAATATTTTACGTTTCATCATCACGCCGCACCACCCTGCCCCTGCGCTCAAATCATGACAGACATGTAAAATTTATAGCCTTCACACTTGTGCGTGAGCCTCAAACATAGTATATTTGTACCTGACATAAGGACGCATCGCCGCATGAAACTTCATACTGCAGACCTGCCGCTGAAACGGCACGATGCGCCCGTCACAAACTTATATGAAGACAATGAACACTGAAGAATTTATAATGCTTCACCGCAACGACGACGTGAGGACGCTCGCGCTGAAGGCTGCCGGAACCGAAGGCATCGACCTCGGCTACGCGCTCAACCAGATTGCGGGATGGCAGACGGCACGCAAAAAGCTGCCGCAATGGGCTGCCAACAGCGGCATAAAGTATCCGCCGCACATATCAATGGAGCAGTGCTCGTCGGAACAGACGGCAACATACAAGGCAAACGTTGCGCAGAGGCTTATCAGTAAGCTGCAAGACGGCGGCGCTGATGCCGATACCGGCACCACGCTGGTTGACCTTACGGGCGGGTTCGGCGTCGACTTCTCCTACATAGCGCGCCGCTTCAGCCGTGCCGTCTACATAGAGCAGCAGAGCCATCTGTGCGACATAGCGCGCCACAACATGTCGTGCCTGAGCATAAGTCAGGCCGAAGTGATGTGCGGCGACTCTACTCAGATAATAGCAAGCATGGGCCACGTAACCATGGTATATGCCGACCCGGCGCGGCGCGACAGCCACGGGGGGCGCACTTTTGCCATAAGCGACTGCACGCCCGACATGACCACGCTAAAAGACATGCTGCTCCGTAAGGCCGACTTCATTATGATTAAGCTCTCGCCAATGCTCGACTGGCGCAAGGCTGCCGCCGACATGGGCAGCTGCGTGGGCGAGGTGCACATAGTGTCGACGGGCAACGAGTGTAAGGAACTGCTGCTCGTCATGTCGAAAAGATACAGCGGCATTGAGACCATATATTGCATAAACGACGACACAACGTTCGCCTTCGCGCCCGACGAAGCTGCCGCCCTGTCCCTGCCCTACGGCGCACCGTCAGACGGCGGAGACTGTGCCCAAGAGCCTGCGGCATATCTATATGAGCCTAACGCATCGCTCATGAAGGCAGGATGCTTCTCGCTAATATCACGCCGATACGGCATCAGACAGATAAGCCGCGACAGTCATCTGTTTGTATCGCCCCGCGCCGTAGCCGATTTCCCCGGCCGCCCGTTCAAGGTAAGAGCCGTTACGTCGATGAACAAGAGCGAACTCAAGAAGGCTCTCGCCGGCATTGCTAAAGCCAACATCGCCGTAAGGAATTTTCCTATGACTGCCGACGCCCTGCGCAAGAAACTGAAACTGAAGGACGGGGGCGACACATATATCTTCGGAACGACTGAAAGCGACGGCCGACACACGCTTTTTATATGCGAAAAACAGCGCTGACGGGGCTTTAAAAGTTTACTTCGGCTTACCTCAAATTTTTCGTAAAGCATTGATAACTAACAGCTTATATTTTCAATAAGTTTACTTTTACGCTTACTTGCCGTTACATCTTATAATTTAACTTATTACCTTTGCACTGCAAAACAAATCTAATCTTATGACAAAGAAAACCTTAATTCTATCCGCCATAGCGGCTACATGCTGCATGGGAGTAAACGGACATAACTATCCTAAATTGGGAGTAGACCCAATAGACAAAGTAATCAGCGCCATGACACTCGACGAAAAGCTCGACATGGTAATTGGTGCTGCCGGCATAGACACCGACGCATCATCAACAATAGGCAGCTCGGCTGAACGTGTTCCGGGCGCTGCCGGACAGTTAAACGCAATACCCCGCCTCGGCATCCCTGCCATCGTGGTGGCCGACGGACCCGCAGGCGTAAGAATAAACCCCACACGAGAGGGTACAAAACAGACTTTCTACTGCACCCACTTCCCCGTGGCTACAGTTGTAAGCTCTACATGGAACACTGAACTCGCCAACCAGATAGGCAAGGCCATGGGCGACGAGACACGCCACTACGGCGTAGACGTGCTGCTGGCTCCGGCCACCAACATAATGCGCAACCCGCTCAACGGACGCAACTTTGAGTATTACTCAGAGGATCCGCTGCTCGCCGGAAAGATATGCGCGGCTGTGGTGAACGGCGTACAGAGCAACGGCGTAGGAACATCAGTTAAACATTTCGCACTGAACAACCAGGAGACCAACCGCACGAGCAATAACGTCATAGGCTCGCCGCGAACCTTCCGCGAGATATATCTTAAACCTTTCGAGATTGTTGTCAAGGAGGCGCAGCCCTGGACTATCATGACATCGTATAACAAAATCAACGGAACAATGAGCAGCGAGCGTGCTGACCTTGTTACGGAGATTCTCCGCCACGAATGGGGATTCAACGGAATGGTGATGACCGACTGGTTTGGAGGACAATTTGCCGAAGCGCAGATGCAGGCCGGAAACGACCTGCTGATGCCCGGCAAGAAATCACAGAGGGAAGAACTCAAGAAGGCTATAGTGAACGGACACATGTCGCTGGAGATAATCGACCGCAACATACGCCACATACTCGAGTTTATAATGAAGACTCCGACGTTTAAAGGCATTGAGGCCGACAACAATCCTGACCTCAAGGCACACGCCACCGTTACGCGAAACGCAGCAACAGAGGGCATGGTGCTGCTCAAGAACGACGGCAATGTGCTGCCGCTCGAAGGCTCAACAAAGAAGGTTGCAGTGTTCGGACGCACCGCTTACGACTTCATTGCGGGCGGAACAGGCTCGGGCGACGTTAACCATGCTTACGTGATAAGCCTCACAGAGGGACTGAAGAACGCAGGACTAAAGATTGACAAGACCGTTCAGAAGGCATACGAAAAATATATTCCGGCTGCCAAAGCCGCACAGAAGAGCGACACGGAACTCATCGGTCAGTTTATGCCGAAAAAACTTATAGACGAGATGCAGATAGCTGACGACATGCTCGCCAAGGCTGCCAAGGACAACGACATGGCGATAATCACCATAGGAAAGACCTCGGGCGAGTTTCTCGACAGAAAGGTAAGCAGCAACTTTAACCTTACAATGGCAGAGCAGAGCATGATAAACGGCGTTTGCGACGAGTTTCACAAGGCAGGCAAGAAGGTGGTTGTCATCCTGAATGTGTGCGGCCCCGTTGAGACGGCAAGCTGGACATCAAAGCCCGACGCGATACTCAACGTATGGCTGCCGGGACAAGAAGGCGGCAACTCTGTGGCCGACGTGCTCACCGGAAAAGAGTGTCCTTCAGGACGCCTGCCAATGACATGGCCGCTGACATACAACGACGTGAACAACAAGGCCGACTTCCCGATGCCCGACGAGATAAGCAACGAGACGATAAGCAAGACGCTCGAAGGATTTACAGACAAGCGTACAAACGGCTCTACACGCAACTTTGACTACACTGAATATAACGAGGGCGTGTACGTAGGCTACCGCTACTATACCACAAAGAATGTCAAGGTGGCTTATCCTTTCGGCTACGGACTGAGCTACACAACGTTCGAAAAGAGCGTTCCTGAGGCTAAAGTAAATGCCGACGGCGACATAACGGTGAAGGTTAGCGTGAAGAACGCGGGCAAGACTGCCGGCAAGGAGGTTGTTGAGGTTTATGTTTCTGCCCCCGGAAAGGACATGGACAAGCCTGCACGCGAGCTGAAAGGCTTTGCCAAGACACGCAAGCTGGCTCCGGGCGAGGCACAGACCGTGGAGATAACGATACCTTACGAGAGCCTGGCATCGTTCAACGAGAAGGACAGCCGCTGGCAGGTTGAGGGCGGAGAATACAAGGTTATGGTGGCAGACAACGCCGCCGACGCAGCTCCGCTCACTGCGACAGTAACCGAGAAGGCAGGCATCACTGAGACAGTGCGCCCATGTCTGCTGCCGGAAATGAAATAATCCGGCCGACTGGCTGAACGCAACAATCGTTTGATTTTAACGCAACAATCATTCGGGTTTAGCGTAAAATTCGTTCGGTTTAAATGGAACAATCATTCAGTAAATAACTCTTCATAACAAAACAATTCAACAACATGGCCCAAACGGGCCGATGCAGGAGAAGGAAAATGGTGCGGCAAGTCAGCCGCACCAACCTACTCTGCAAAATCGCCACAGGCTTTTTGACATTCAAAAGGCAACAAGGCACATAACAGAATGCCGTGTTTAATACGACAGGACACGGCAAGACACACTGCAAGACACGGCAAGGCGCAAATAAAAATGGCGCATGGCGCAACATGGAAAAACACATACAGCAAGGAGAAAAAACACTGAAGAGAAAAAGGAAAAACACTTGAAGCAAACAGGAACATGGATTATCACAGCAGACAAGGACATCTGTAGGCACGGCATGACATAAGAACAGGGATGAAAGAGGCATACACCTGCATGACTGCAACATACGGACACAATGGTAAAGGCTGCGCATCAGGCATATTTTTTGCTGCATGAAAAACGTGAATAATACAAATGTTAAACATAAAATAATCATGAAGAAACTGTTTATATCGCTCGCGCTGGCACTGATAACACTGACAGCAGGAGCACAGGGGCCGAGGGTAAAGACGGCCGAAGGAGTGATTGAAGGCACTTACGAATCAGGAATAAAGGTGTTTAAGGGCGTGCCCTTTGCACAGCCGCCCATAGGTGAGCTGCGCTGGAAGGCTCCGCAGCCCGTAAAGGCATGGAGCGGCGTGAGGTCTGCCAAAGAGTTCGGACCTAACCCTATGCAGCTAAATCCGTATGGAGACATGAACTTCGGCACCGACAAAAGAAGCGAAGACTGCCTGTATCTGAACATCTGGACACCGGCAAAGACGATGAACGAAAAGCTGCCTGTGCTGATTTACTTCAACGGCGGCGGACTGATTGCAGGCTCAGGCAGCGAGCCACGCTATGCAGGAGCCTCTATGGCGCGCAACGGAATAATATCTATCACGGCAAACTATCGTGAGGGAATATTCGGATTTTTTGCTCATCCAGAACTATCTAAGGAGACTTCTTACAAAGGCTCGGGCAACTACGGATTCATGGATCAGGTGGCTGCCATAAGATGGGTGAAGGACAACATTGCTGCGTTTGGCGGCGACCCTGAGAGAATAACTATCGTAGGCGAGTCGGCAGGCTCTGCTTCTGTAAGCGCGCTGATGGCATCACCGCTGTGCAAGGGACTGTTCGCTCAGGCAATGGGCTCAAGCGCTTCAGTGATAGGATATGGCAAGATAGCAACACTGAAGGAAGGCGAAAAGGCCGGAAAGGAAACCATGAAGGCCATAGGATGCAAGTCGATTGAGGAGATGAGGGCTATGCCTGCGGAAGAACTGCTAAAGAAATCTGCCACAAGCAACATGACAAAAATGTATAACATCGACGGATACTTCTTCACAGAGCAGCCGGAAGAGACATTCAAGAACGGCAGGCAGACAAAAGTGCCATTGCTCATCGGATGGAACTCTACCGAAGCTCCCATAACATTCCTGCTTGGAAAGAACCCCATGACCATCGCTTCGGTAAAGAAAGCAATAACCCCGCGCTTCGGCAAGGACACCGATAAGGTGATGGAGGCTTACGGACTGAAGACTGATGCCGACGTTGCATCACTGCCGGGAGCACGCCTCGCTGCAGATATGTTTGTTGGTTTCTCAACATGGAAATGGTGCGACATGCACGAAAAGACAGGCGGACAGCCCGTTTACCGCTATCTGTACTGTCACCCGAGACCTGCCATGCGCAACGCCGACATGGTGCCGGGACTTGCAGGAGGAGTGCAGAAGAAGACCGAGGAGAACAAAAACGCTCTGAAGGTTACTGGCGCCGTTCACTCTGCCGACATTGAGTATGCCATGGGCACCCTGCCTACTAACCGCGTGTACGACTGGCAGCCTGAGGACTTCACCGTGTCGGACATATTCCAGGGCTTCTATCTCAACTTCGTGAAGACAGGCAATCCTAACGGACTCGGCCTGCCCGAATGGACTCCGATTAACGGACAGCAGACTCCGTCGGTTATGCAGATTGGCGTCAACTCTTACATGAAGAGCGACGCACAGCTCGAAAACATATATCACACGGTTGATTCCGTGATATGGAAATAATCCTCCGGCACGATAAAACATACCTGCCGAGGAACTATAAAAACGGATGTGCCACAATGCCCAAAGGCATATAAAAAACTACGATTGGCACATGACGCGAAACGAAAAACAGGTAAAAGGGTAAAAGATTGATAATCAGACATTTACACAAAGGCCATCTTTCACGTTGCGAAAGGTGGCCTTTTAGCTTGTAAAAGATGCCCTTTTGGAACGCAAAAGGCGGCCTTTCGCAACATGAAAGACCGCCTTTTACATTTTGCCCCTTATGAGGCTGTTATGCAGGGGATGTGAATATAAGTTTAATCTGTAATTATTTTTCATAATGAAGACGCGCTGACCATAACATCTCGCGGCACGGATTGCGCCACTAAAAGACACCGGCGCAGACCTTAATCCTTTGAATACATACGCGCAACGGTCGCGGCAAAATCCTTCTCGGGTATGCAGGCGCAATGGCGAACGCGCAGACGGTAATTATAGATGGTCTGCGGCGAATAGTGAAGGAACTCGGCAATGCTCACGCTGTCGGTTATGCCGAGGCTCACGAGGGCATAGATGCGAAGCTCAGGTGACAGTCCGTCGCCTGCCGGAACGAACCTGTTGCGCGCCTCGGGACGCAGAAGCGCCGTGAAGCGCTCTATGAAGTCGGGATGTACAGACATGAACCATTTGTCGAAAGAAGCGTACAGCGAGGCTATAAACGGCCCTGAGCAGCCATCCTGAAGAGCCTTGCGCGCCTTGGCCGACTGGCCTGCAACAATCATGTTGGCCGTGGTCTTACAGAACTTGTCAACCTCGTTGATATAGTCGGACATCATCACAAACGAGTCGAGCGACATGGCATTGCGACTCAACAGCACGTTCTCCATCTGCTCCTTGGTCTGCGTTATCTCATCGAGCGACGAGCGCAGGCGACTGTTGCTGCCCATGGCGCGGTCGAGCTCGGCCTTATGACGTCCTGAACGCCGCATGAACACATACACCAGCACAGCCGACATGGCCACCAGGACAGCAAGCAGGGCGATGATTATAAACACGTTGCGGTTAACACGCTGCTGCATGTTCATATAGTCGGAGATGATTATTGAGCTTGCGTTCACTATGTCGAAACTGCGCGCCTTGTCCTTATAGTCCTTCGCCATATTGATGCTTTCAAGGGCATATTCAACGGCGCGGCGGCTGTTCTTGTCGACATATTTAGTGTGAAGCAGCGTGATGAGCGACGACGCCTCTCGGTTGCCCGACATGATGTCGTTGGCAGCCGAGAGTATAAGATAGTGGCAAGCCTCGTCCTCCCTGCCATATATCGTGCAGCTCTTTGCCATGATATAATAGAGCATGGCGGCCTGAATAGACGGCACCGGAGTATCCTTAAGCCTGCGGGCTATGCGGTTGCGCAGGTCGGCATTGGTGCACATGCCCTCGTAATAGTCGGTTATCCAACTATCGGCAGGCATATACTCCCCATATCTTTGCCACAGCCACGGCATAGGCATTGAGCCCATTCTGGTGAACACGTTGCCGTTTGACGGGTCGGACACGAACATCCTGACACGCAGCTCATACTGCATCATAACCATGGCCACACGCTGGCGCAACGACGGCGGAAAGTTCTCTATGGGCGGAAGACTGCGGACTATGCTGTCGGCAACGAAAAAACTGCCCTGAAGGGTGGTGATGTAGAGCATGTCGATGTCTGCGAGCATGCTCTCCTCAACAAGTCCGGCGCGCTCGGCTGTACGCTTGCACAGGCGGACGTAGACAAGGGCCGAGTCGGAACTGAACTTCTTATATTCCTCAAACATGTGCCTGTAGTATGTGTAGCGTTCAATGTCGTTTGAGAAAGGGCCGTGGTTTGCCCCTTCAAGAATTGCGTTCTGGCGCGCTGCCATATACTTGTCAGCATTAGCAACAACAGTGTCGAGCATGGCAAAGTCGCGCTCAAGATTGAAAGCGCCTGATGCCGACGGTGCCGAAATAAGCACTGCAAGTATAACAAGTCGGATAAAAACGGGCAGCGACACGTGGCTTAACGGAAACTGACGGGACATGGTGCAGAATATAAAAAATTAAACTTTTAACTGAATACGACGGACAAACCGCTGACTGACAATGCCGCAACATGGCAGTAATGGGTTTACAAAGATAGCATATATTTGGACAACATGAAACAAAAATGGCATGATTTAGCTATAATTTATAAATATAGCTGCTGCCGCAAACACCGACAACACACACATAAAGGCGGCTGTAAAGACCGCGAGACCGGGCTTTAAAGGCAATAAAAACGCGGCACCATGGAGCCACACGGCTGCCGGGAATGGCCGCAGGAGCCATTTTAAGGCCGTCTGAGGCGATTAATGAAGCAGAGCCAATAAAGTATGCCTGCGCACAGCAAACACACGGGAAACGCGCTCCAAACGCCTACAAGGCCCCAGCCGCTGTGGATGCCGAGGAACCAGCCGAGCGGAAGCGACACCACGAAATAGGAGAAAAAGGCTATCCAGATGAGCGGACGCACGCACGAAATGCCGCGCAGGGCGTTAGCAAAGGTGTACTGAAGGCCGTCGCCAAACTGATAGACTATGAGGGGTATGACGGTCTGTGAGACGAGAACGCACACCTCGGCACTATCGGTGAACCAATAGCTGAACGTGTTGCGCAGCAGGAACACGGGCACCGAAAGCACGAAGGCTATGAGCATGATGAGATGAAATCCGGCGTAGGCGGCATCGCGCACGGCAGCCTTGTCGCCCTGTCCGTTGAAATAGCTCACCCTTACGGCCACGGCAGCCGCCATGCCGCTGTTGACCATATAAAGCAGTTGCGAGGCCGTGAGCGTTACCTGATGGGCGGCAAGTGCCGTTATGCCTATCCAGCCCACAAAGATGGCAGAGAGCGAAAAGGCTGCGCACTCCATGCCAAGCTGCAGCGCCACGGGCCAGCCGAGAGAGTTGAGACGGCTGAAGTCGGCACGGTTGACGCGCCCAGAGGCATAGCCGCGGCGATAAGGGGCATAGCGGCGGCGGAACAAGAACACGCAGACAAAGGCAACAAACATGACTATGCGCGAAACGAGGGTGCTTATTCCGGCGCCGAGAAGACCAAGTTCGGGCATGCCGAAGGCTCCGTATATCAGCACGTAGTTGCCACAGATGTTGAGCACATTGCCGCCCAAGATGACGAACATCGGCACGCGCGTGTCGGTTATTCCGTCGTAAAACTGCTTGAAGGCGTTAAACCAGCACAGAAACGGCAGCGACACTATGTTGACCAACAGATATGAGCGCATATAGGGCAACAGCTCTACGGGCTGCCCCATGCGGTGCAGGTTGAGATAGAACACGGCCGACACTATGAGCAGTATGACGGCCATGAGACTGTTGGCTGCAATGCTGTTGCGCAGTATTCCGCCCGTAGCCTCCTTCTCTCCCCGCCCGAACATTGCGCCGACGATGGGTGTAAGGCCGTAGGAGAAGCCCATGGCGAAGATGACGATGAGTGTGAACATGGTGGTTACAAAGCTGGCGGCTGCCAGCTCCATCATGCTGTGGTGGCCTATCATGAGCGTGTCGGCAAAGCCGAGAACAACGTTGCCTATCTGCCCAACTACGATGGGCACGCCGAGCGACACGAGCGCACGGTAATGTGGTGTGTATCTTTGAAGTGTGAAGTGCATAGCGGATGCAAAGATAGTGCTTTTTTCATAAATGTTGTTTGTTTTGACTTTACTTGCACGCCGCTGACAAAATATTTTACTGTTGCATGGATATTACATCACCAAACAACGCCTCCGGCACGGCTACCGCGGCAAACGTAATGATTAAACGGCAATGAACGGCAATCAGAATAGCTACGAACAGTAATCAGAATGACAATTAACGGCAACGCGAAAGAATAAGGAAATGCCATACAATCTTCAAAAAGCAGAAGTATGAAAAAGCGCAGCCCGGAACATACGGGCACAAAAAAAGGGGGCGCGGCTCTTTCGAACCGCGCTCCCCTGGCTATGTATCTATTGTTTCTTGCCGCAAGCGGCACTAAACGGGATGTTATTTGACCTCAATCTGACGTGCAGCCTCTGCAGCAGGTTTCTCCATCTTAGGCAGCGTTACTGTAAGCACACCATCATTGACTTTAGCCTCGATGGCCTCTTTCTTAACGTCTTCAGGAAGGAGCAAAGTCTGCTCAAACTTGCTGTAAGCAAACTCGCGGCGCAGATAATGACTCTTCTTGTCTTCATCTTTCTTCTCGGTGTGAGCCTCCATGTGAATGTGTAAGTTACCGTCCTTATCGATGTTGACATTGAAGTCATCCTTTGTCATACCTGGTGCTGCTACCTCAACGGTGTAATCTTTATCAGTTTCCTTAACATTGATTGCCGGTGCTGTAGCGTTGGCTCTTGTCATGAAATCTGTGTCAAAAAAGTCGTTGAAAACTTCAGGCATCCAATTGTTTCTGTTAATTACTGGTAACATAGTTAAATCCTCCTTATAATTATTTTTGTTATTTCATTTTTTCTTGCCGTCCCCCCCGCCGGTTTCCCGGCCGCGGCTTCGCGGCTGCCTCAGGCTCTTCAGCCGAAGGCTTTCGCTTACTTAGATGCAATATGCGTGCCACTTACAGATTTAGACAAATTGGCAAGAATTATTGACAGATTGTCAGAAATGATTAAAATTTTTAAACATTCAACGTCAAAATACTTACATTTTGTCAGAATATATCACTCTTCCCCACCCTCAGCAGCCCCGAAACAGGGCCAATCTTTGTGCCGTAAGCCAAAATTATGGCACGGGCTTGGCACCATGCCTGAAAAAGCCGCGCGAACGCCCGTTTTCTAAAAGGACGCCTTTTGCATTATAAAAGGATACCTTTTACACGATGAAAGGCCACCTTTTACAGCCTAAAAGACGGCCTTTTGCAAAGCCGTCGGAGTAAAATCGGCAACGCACTGATTATCAATAAGTTGCACAAAACATAAAAATCAGCATGAAAACCACTGCCTGGCTTTGCACAAAAAAGACGGCACGGCAGGCGGAATGGAGCTAAACGCAAGCGTAAAATACCCACGGCTGTGAAATAAACAAAAGCCGCTCATGGCACATACGAAAAGCATGGGCACAAAAAAAGGCAGGACGCACAACGGCGTCCCGCCCATGGAGACTATGAAAAAATAAATTTATAGCGTTCTTTCCATTAGTCGTTCAACTTAGCCTTGATGAACTCACGGTTCAGACGGGCTATGTTGGCGATGGTCTCATTCTTCGGGCACTCAGCCTCGCAAGCGCGGGTGTTGGTGCAGTTACCGAATCCGAGTTCCTCCATCTTCATAACCATTGCCTTGGCACGCTTAGCAGCCTCGGGACGTCCCTGAGGCAGCAGAGCCAGCTGGCTTACCTTAGAACTTACGAAAAGCATGGCAGAACCGTTCTTGCAGGCAGCAACACAAGCGCCGCAACCTATACAAGTAGCGCAGTCCATAGCCTCGTCGGCAGCCTCTTTAGGTATAAGAATGGCGTTAGCGTCCTGCGGCTGTCCGGTGCGTACAGTGATGTATCCGCCGGCCTGTATAATCTTGTCGAATGCGCTGCGGTCAACCATGCAGTCCTTGATAACAGGGAATGCAGCCGAACGCCACGGCTCAACAGTGATAACGTCGCCGTCTTTGAACTTACGCATATACAGCTGGCATGTTGTAGCTCCGGTGTTGGGGCCGTGAGGATGTCCGTTGATGTAGAGCGAGCACATACCGCAGATTCCCTCGCGGCAGTCGTGGTCGAACACGAACGGCTCCTTGCCTTCCTCAATAAGCTGCTCGTTCAGAATGTCGAGCATCTCGAGGAAAGATGTATCATCGGGGATGTCCTTCATCTCGCGTGTGTCAAAATGGCCCTCGGCTTTCGGTCCGTTCTGACGCCAGAATTTCAGTGTGAATGAAATGTTTGCCATATTTTTAGTTCTTATAATTTCTGGTTTGTACTTTTATTGCTTCATAGTGCAGAGGCTCCTTGATAAGCTCAGGTGCCTTCTCGTCGCTGCCCTGGTACTCCCAGCAGCCTACGTAGAAGTAGTGCTCATCGTCGCGCTTAGCCTCGCCGTCCTCAGTCTGGTACTCCTCACGGAAGTGACCGCCGCATGACTCGTTACGTGAGAGAGCGTCGTAAGCAACGAGCTCGCCCATTGTGATGAAGTCGCGAAGGTGTATTGCCTTGTCAAGCTCGGTGTTAAGACCCTCTTTTGAACCCGGAATAAACAGGTTGGTCTCAAACTCCTTGCGTATTTTCTTAATCAACTCAAGACCTTCCTTCAGGCCTTCTGCTGTACGGCCCATACCTACATGCTCCCACATGATGTGGCCAAGCTCCTTGTGGATAGAGTCAACAGAACGCTTACCCTTGATGTTCATCAGGCGGTCGATCTCTTTCTGTACGCCCTTCTCAGCCTCCTCAAACTCAGGCAGGTCGGTTGAGATGCGCGGCCATACTGACTGGTCAGCCAGATAGTTCTGGATTGTGTAAGGCAGAACGAAGTAACCGTCGGCCAGACCCTGCATAAGAGCAGATGCGCCCAGACGGTTGGCACCATGGTCAGAGAAGTTACACTCACCGATAGCGAACAGACCTGTGATGGTTGTCATAAGCTCGTAGTCAACCCAGATACCGCCCATTGTGTAGTGGATGGCAGGATAAATCATCATCGGGTTGTAATACTTAACGCCGTTGATTTCGTTGCCTACCTCACCCGGGTTAACGTCAGTGATTTCCTCATACATATCGAACAGGTTGCCGTAACGCTGACGAACGACGTCAAGACCGAGACGCTCGATACTTTCTGAGAAGTCGAGGTAAACGGCAAGACCTGTGTTGTTTACGCCGTAGCCTTTGTCGCAACGCTCCTTGGCAGCACGCGAAGCAACGTCACGGGGAACGAGGTTACCGAATGCAGGATAACGGCGCTCCAAATAGTAGTCGCGGTCTTCCTCAGGAATGTCGGTAGGTTTCTTCTCGCCACGCTGCAGAGCCTTGGCGTCTTCGAGCTTCTTAGGAACCCAGATACGTCCGTCGTTACGCAGAGACTCAGACATAAGAGTAAGCTTCGACTGGTTGTCTCCGTGTACAGGGATACATGTCGGGTGAATCTGAACGTAAGAAGGATTAGCAAAATAAGCACCCTTACGATAGCAAGCCATAGCGGCAGTACAGTTACAGCCCATGGCGTTGGTTGAAAGGAAGTATGTGTTACCGTATCCGCCGGTAGCTATTACAACTGCGTTGGCAGAGAAGCGCTCCAGCTTTCCGGTGATAAGATTCTTTGCGATGATACCGCGTGCACGGCCATCAACGATTACAACATCCTCCATCTCGTAGCGAGTATAGAGCTTAACGCGGCCTGCATGAATCTGGCAGCTCAGTGCTGAGTAAGCTCCGAGCAGCAGCTGCTGACCTGTCTGACCTTTGGCATAGAATGTACGTGAAACCTGGGCACCGCCGAATGAACGGTTGGCAAGCATACCGCCGTACTCACGTGCAAAAGGAACACCCTGTGCAACACACTGGTCGATGATGTTGTTAGACACTTCAGCCAGACGGTAAACGTTGGCCTCGCGGGCACGGTAGTCACCGCCCTTCACTGTGTCGTAGAACAGACGGTAAACAGAGTCGCCGTCGTTCTGATAATTCTTGGCTGCATTGATACCACCCTGAGCTGCGATTGAGTGGGCACGGCGCGGAGAGTCCTGTATGCAGAAGTTCAACACGTTGAAGCCCATCTCGCCAAGGCTGGCTGCTGCGCTGGCACCTGCCAGACCCGTACCAACGACGATAACGTCGAGCTTCAGCTTGTTCTTAGGGTTAACCAGGCGCTGATGTGCCTTATAGTTGGTCCATTTTTCAGATATAGGACCTTCAGGTATTTTGGAATCTAATTGTTTTGCCATAATATTATTTCTAAATAATTATGAAATTTGAGTTACACATTATCAACTGCAATTACAACAGGCTGGGTGCGCATCCGAAAGCGAAAGCAAGCACAACAACGAGGAAGCCCAGCATGAGGAGAGTTGTGTAAACAAGTCCGATGACCTTCCAGCGCTGGAACCAAACCTTACCGCTCCATCCGAATGTCTGCATTGCGCTCCAGAATCCGTGTGAGAGGTGGAACCAGATGGCAGCAAGCCAGATGATGTAGAGGACAACGTAAACCGGGCAAGAGAATGTGTCTACGATGTAGGCAAAACCGTCTGCCGGATGATGAGGAACGCTGATGCCTGTCAGTTCGGCAAACATCATGTTGTACCAGAAGTTGAACAAGTGAAGAAAGAGACCGAGCAGAACGATGATGCCGAGCACCAGCATGTTCTGAGAAGCCCACTCCACCTTAGACGGACGTGTTGTCACAGCGTAGCGCTCGTTTCCGCGTGCACGGCGGTTCTGCATTGTGAGCAGGAACGCATAAACGATGTGAATCACCGCAAGAGCCGCAAGAGCCACAGTAGCAACAAGAGCGTACCAGTTGGCTCCAAGGAACTCACAAACCATGTTGTAAGCATCTCCTGAGAAAAGAGCTACTACGTTCATTGACATGTGGAACGTCAAGAACAGGATAAGCGCGATACCTGTTACAGACATCACTACTTTCCTTCCAATAGATGAATTACATAACCACATAAATGATTGAAATTTAAGTATTTAACTGTATTAATTAATAATGTTTCTCTACATTTAAGTGAGCCGCACAACAAGGACGACAGATGCCGCTATACCTTCTTTTAGGTATTTTAGCACTTATTATGAGCATGCAAATATACTCTATTTTAGCGATAAATCAAACTATTTCGTCAAAAATTCAATTTAATTTCTTACTTTTGCGCCAAATTGATATTGCTCTAAAAATAACAAGGATAATATGCTTCTTAAATATGACGTCATCGTGATAGGCGGCGGACATGCCGGCTGTGAGGCTGCTACGGCCTCGGCCAACATGGGCGCAAGCACGTGCCTTGTGACGATGGACATGAACAAAATTGCGCAGATGAGCTGCAACCCGGCCGTCGGCGGAATTGCGAAAGGACAGATTGTAAGGGAAATCGACGCGCTGGGCGGACAGATGGGTATAGTAACCGACGCCACGGCCATTCAGTTCAGAATGCTCAACAGATCAAAAGGCCCCGCGGTGTGGAGCCCGAGGGCACAATGCGACAGAGGCAAGTTTATATGGAAATGGCGCGAGGTGCTCGACTCTACCCCTAACCTCGACATCTGGCAGGACGAGGCCTGCGAGCTTATTGTCGAGAACGGCGAGGCCGCAGGAGTGAGAACCGTGTGGGGCGTTGAGCTGAGAGCCAAGAGCGTTGTGATAACGGCGGGAACGTTTCTGAACGGACTACTGCACATCGGACGCAAGCAGCTGCCCGGCGGACGCATAGCCGAGCCGGCAGTGAGAAACCTTACAGAGAGCATAACCCGCCACGGCATCAACAGCGCGAGGATGAAGACGGGCACGCCGGTGAGAATAGACAAAAGGTCGGTTCACTTTGAGGACATGGAGATACAGGAGGGCGAAAACGACTTCCATAAGTTCAGCTTCATGGGCAGGAGCAAAAAACTGGAGCAGCTGCCGTGCTGGACTTGCTACACCAACAAGGAGGTGCACGACACGCTGAAGAGCGGACTGGCTGACTCGCCGCTGTATAACGGACAGATAAAAAGCATCGGACCGAGATACTGCCCGTCGATAGAAACTAAACTGATGACGTTCCCCGACAAGGAGCAGCACCCGCTGTTTCTCGAACCTGAAGGCGAAACAACCAACGAAATGTATCTCAACGGATTTTCGTCGAGCATGCCGATGGAGGTGCAGATTGCGGCACTGAGAAAAATTCCGGCCCTGCGCGACGCCAAGGTCTACCGTCCGGGCTACGCCATAGAATACGACTTCTTCGACCCTACACAACTCGACCACTCGCTCGAGTCGAAAATAATCAAAGGTCTGTTCCTCGCAGGACAGGTGAACGGAACAACAGGATACGAGGAGGCAGGCGGCCAGGGAACAATAGCCGGAATAAACGCGGCGATAAGATGCAGCGGCGGCGAGCCGTTCATCCTTCACCGCGACGAGGCTTACATCGGTGTGCTCATTGACGACCTCGTGACGAAAGGCGTGGACGAACCTTACCGAATGTTCACGAGCCGTGCCGAATACAGAATACTGCTCCGACAGGATGACGCCGACGCACGACTGACCGAGAAGGCTTACAACCTCGGATTGGCCAAGCGCGACAGATACGACTGGTGGATGCAGAAGAAGGAGGCAATGGAGAGCATCATAAATTTCTGCGCCACGACTCATGTCAAACCGAAAGACATAAACTCGGCACTCGAGTCGCTCGGCACCACTCCGCTGCGTGAAGGATGCAAACTGATCGACCTCGTGGCCCGTCCGCAGATCAACCTGCAGAACCTCTCAGAACTCGTGCCCGAACTGAAACAGCTCATCGCCTCGCTGCCCAACCGAAACGATGAAACGGCAGAGGCTGCGGAGATAAAAATGAAATACAAAGGATACATCGAAAGAGAGCGTATGGTGGCCGACAAAATGCACCGTCTGGAGAACATCAAAATCAAGGGCCATTTCAACTATTCTGAGATGGAACAAATCTCGACCGAGGCCCGCCAGAAGCTCGCTAAAATCGACCCCGAAACGCTGGCTCAGGCAAGCCGAATTCCGGGTGTCTCGCCGAGCGACATCAACATCATGCTGATACTGATGAACAGATGACGCGGCGGAGTGTTTCACGTGAAACAAAATGAGGATATTTTGTTAAGCGAAAGCGGTGGAAACGCCTGAAATATAGCAAGATACGAATATGAAACATAAATTCACTTTAAGTTGAATTTTGATGTTTCTCACGATAAAAAGGAGCAATATCAGCGATTGGCATTCTCCTATTATTCAGCCCCGGAGGCGTCCCAATGAAGGCAAGGCTGAGCCATGCCGATGAGGGCGAAACGAAGGGGCGCAGAAGGCACGGAAAAGGCACTTTCTAAAAGGTGCCCTTTTAGCGTGCAAAAGGTATCCTTTTAGGATGCAAAAGGCCACCTTTTAGAAGGTAAAAGACGGCCTTTTAGAAACACCGAAAAACAGGGCTGAAATGTGCATCTGCATCCGGCAAGACGGCAAGAAAATGACGACAGAAAAACGTCAATATTGACAGCCGGCGACACGGAAAATGGAAACTCCACGGAAGCGGATTATTGCTCCGCAGGAGCAGAAACGCGACCAAAAATAAGAGCGTTGACAAGGGCAAAAACATCATGCCTGCCCCACCTTATTTATATATATAGGATGGGCAAAACATATAAAGCGAACAAATATAATATCAATAAAAAGTTAGTAATAATAAAGAAAAGATGAACAACAAAACACTACTGGAGAATCTGAGATGTATTCCTGATTTTCCAAAAAAAGGAGTAAACTTCAGAGACGTAACGACACTTTTTCGCAATCCTGAGTGTCTTCAAATCATGGAAAATGAGCTGTACGATCTGTACAAAGACAAGGGTGTAACGAAGATTGTCGGCATTGAAAGTCGCGGATTTGTCATGGCATCTGCGTTGGCAATTAAGCTTAATGCGGGCGTTGTATTGTGCCGTAAACCCGGAAAATTGCCCGGCGAAACGGTGCAGGAAAGCTACTCAAAAGAGTACGGAACAGACACAATAGAGATACATAAAGACGCCATTTCAGAGAACGACGTCGTACTTTTGCACGACGATTTGCTGGCTACGGGAGGCACAATGAAGGCTGCCTACAACCTTGTAAAGAAGTTCCATCCGAAGAAAATCTACGTAAATTTCCTCATCGAACTTACCCACGAAGGCATGAACGGCCGCGATAATTTTGATAAGGATACAGAGGTTACAAGCTTGCTGGAGCTATAATAATTTTAGTAGTTATTATCCGGGAGTTAAGGAGTTAAGAAGTTAAGGAGTTAAGACAAATGCATCTGTTTTTAGGTATGTATGCGGCTTGATTTTCTTATCATAGAGCTAAAGATTAAGACAGTTATCAAGCTTATTTTTAAAGCAAATTTATATCCACACAATGCCCTCAAAGGCATGACTTTTACCACCGAAAACAACAAGGCATACGTCTTAACTCCTTAACTACATAACTCCTTAACTCCTTATAAATATTCTACTCTAAGACTAAAGTTTCACGTGAAACAAAAATTCTCAAAACCATTTTAAATAAGGCACTTACGCGGCATGACTAAAGAAGAAAATGAGAAACGACTGGCACGGCTGAAGGCCATAGTGAGCAACCTGCCCGACAAGCCGGGAAGCTATCAGTATTATGACGAGAACGGCACTATTATATATGTCGGCAAGGCCAAAAACCTTAAGAATCGTGTGTCGTCTTACTTCCATAAAGAGGTGGACAGATACAAGACTAAGGTGCTTGTAAGCAAGATTCACGACATAACTTACACGGTGGTCAACACCGAGGAAGATGCCCTGCTGCTCGAAAATAATCTGATAAAAAAGTACCAGCCAAAGTATAATATTCTGCTTAAAGACGGCAAGACTTACCCCTCAATCTGCGTTACAAAAGAATATCTGCCGCGCATATTCAAGACGCGAAACATCAACAAAAAATTCGGCACTTTCTACGGTCCTTACAGCCATATCGCCTCGATGTATGCCGTGCTCGACCTGATAAAAAAGCTGTATAAACCGCGCACTTGTCGCTTTCCGATAACGCGCGAAGGCATCGAACAGGGCAAATATAAGCCCTGTCTGGAGTATCATATACACAACTGCGGGGCGCCGTGCATAGGCAAACAGAGCCTGGAAGACTACCAGGAAAACATTGCTCAGGCACGCGAAATACTGAAAGGAAACACGCGCGAACTGTCGAAAATGCTCTTCGCAAAGATGCAAAAACTGGCGGAAGAACTGCGTTTTGAAGAGGCTGAAGCCGTAAAACAGAAGTATTTGCTGCTCGAAAACTTCTGTTCAAAGAGCGAAGTTGTGAGCCATACTATTAATAATGTGGACGTTTTTTCGGTTACCGACAACGATAAAACGGCCTATGTAAACTACATCCACGTGATGAACGGCAGCATAAATCAGGCCTTCACGTTCGAGATGAAAAAGAAACTGAACGAGAGCGAAGACGAGATTCTGCAGCTCGGAATATTGCAGATACGCGAGAAGGTGGGCAGCAATTCGCGCGAAATAATCGTGCCTTTTGCCCCCGACATGACGCTCGACGGCGTTACGTTCACCGTGCCGCAAAGAGGCGACAAAAAGACGCTGCTCGACCTGTCGATAATGAACGGCAAACAATACCGTTTTGACCGTCTGAAACAGGCAGAAAAGCTAAATCCGGAGCAGAAATCGGTGCGCCTGATGAAGGAAATTCAGGACGCCCTGAAGCTGCCGAAGATGCCTTATCAGATAGAAATGTTCGACAATTCTAACATCAGCGGAACCGACGCCGTGGCTGCTTGCGTGGTGTTCAAGAAGATGAAACCGAGCAAAAAAGACTACCGAAAATACATCATCCGCACGGTTACAGGACCCGACGACTACGCCTCGATGCAGGAGGTTGTAAGGCGCCGCTACACCCGTCTGCGCGACGAGGGACAGCCCCTGCCCGACCTCATAATAACCGACGGCGGACAGGGACAGATGAGCGTGGTGAGAGAGGTTGTTGAGGGCGAACTTCACCTCGACATTCCGATAGCCGGACTTGCCAAAAACGACCGTCACCGCACCAACGAACTGCTCTACGGATGGCCGCCGGTGGTGGTAGGAATGAAGACCGACAGCGAGCTTTTCCACCTGCTTACGCACATGCAGGACGAGGTTCACCGCTTTGCCATAACCTTCCACCGCGACAAGCGAAGCAAGCATGCGCTGCACTCCGAACTCGACGACATAAAGGGCATCGGGCCCAAGACAAAAGACCTGTTGCTGAAGGAGCTGAAAACGGTGAAACGCATAAAGGAGGCAAGCATTGAAGAAATAACAGCGATTATAGGGCCTTCTAAGGCAAAAATAATTGCTGAACACTTTGAGAAAGATATAAATTCTGACTAAATACATCATCCAGACCTATATAAAACTGATAAAAGCCAGTAAGATATTGACACTTTTTAACCGTCAAGAACAATAATTATTGCCCTCAAAAAGGTATATTTGTAAATCAATAAAACAATAAAAAACTGTGATGAAAAATATTATAACAATCATTATTGCGGCCATATTGATGCTAACCACATCAGATTGTTTTGCGCAAAATAACAGGAATAATGATAGCGAAAGCCTATTATCGAAGATACGTGAACAATTAAATGATCTCATTCTACATTCCGGAGAAAGCAATTCAGAAGGAAACGAAGAAATAGACTTTACAAAAACATACAAGATAAAAGACTTTTATGTCACATCAAAACAGATGTTAGAAACAAGAACAGACAGCACAGACCATTTATGCAGCATTGTAAATATATTTCCACAATTCATGCATCTTAACTCTTCACAAAAATCATTTTTAATATTAAAAGTCACCAACTATGATACAGATGATGTAATATGCAACGATCTTCTGAAGAAACTAAAGGCAATGTCTGTGAAAAAAGATGTTGGCTATGTAACATATGGCACAGCAGACATATCATTTGATGATAACGAAGGATTTAGTGCCCCATTCCACTATATTTACAAAATTGAAGACGGACTAATAAAACAATACATTTACATCCACATAAGCAGTGCATTTAATAGCACAAATGTCGAAGAAATAAATAACGGCACATGGGATAATTGGACAAAGCTAAGATATCTGAACTCTTGTCTGGATAAGAAAGACATATTTTTCATTCATCTGACAAGCGACAATGATGAATATCTCGGATATATTGACTTCTGGGAACCAACAGCCGAACCCATACATAAAATTTTGTATCATTTAGGTTCAAATTTAGGTACACATAGATTTTACAAATTCGACTGATAACAAAGCAAACATAATTAAAACAGATGAAGATAGTAATACAGCGCGTCAGCCGCGCTTCGGTAACGATAAACGGACAGGTAAAATCTGCCATAGGCAAAGGCTATATGATACTGCTCGGAGTGGCAGAAGGCGACACGTCGGAAGACGTAGACTGGCTGGTGAAAAAGGTTGCCGCGCTCCGCGTTTTCGACGATGAACAGGGCGTGATGAACCTGCCCATAACAGCCGTCGGCGGCGACATACTCGTCATAAGTCAGTTCACCCTTATGGCATCTTACAAGAAGGGCAACCGACCCTCATGGATACATGCCGCAAAGCACGAAATTTCGATACCTCTATACAACGAATTTTGCGAAAAACTCAGCCGCGAAATCGGCCGTCAGGTGGGTACGGGCGAGTTTGGAGCCGACATGAAAGTTGAGCTTATCAACGACGGACCGGTTACGATCTGCATGGATACGAAACACAAAGAATAAGTCCGGCTCAAGGCATTCGGCTTGTTCACATACCTCATTTCAGACTAATCATCAGCCCATTTTAAGGCTCTCTGAGGCTATAAAACAGGCGCGGAGGCACAGCAGCAGACAGACAAAGAGAAAACGTCTTACAGACAAAATAAACATATTACAGCATGAACGACGACATAACAATACGCGAGGCGCAGCAGCTTGTGGACCAATGGATAAAGCAGTATGGCGTGCGCTATTTCAGCGAACTTACCAACATGGCGTGCCTCACTGAAGAGGTGGGCGAGCTGGCGCGCATCATGGCCCGCAAGTATGGCGACCAGAGCTTCAAACAGGGCGAAGAGCAAGACCCGTCGGACGAGATGGCCGACGTGATGTGGGTGCTTATGTGCCTTGCCAACCAGACGGGAGTTGACCTCACGGAGGCACTAAGAAAGAACCTCGAAAAGAAGACAAACCGCGATAAGACAAGACATATAAATAATGAAAAATTGAAAAGTAAAAACTAAAAATTTTACCATTATGACAACAACAAAAAAGACAGAAGAACACAGTTGCGAGTGCAATCACGAGCACAAGCACGAGGCTCCGAAGATGAGCAAATATGACGAGGCTCTCAGCAAATATAACACTGACCTCGACGACGCTGAAGTGCGCGAGGCAGTAAAGAAGATTATAGCCGAAAAGGTGCATGAGAACGATACACCGGAAGTAAAGAAATTTCTCTTCGGAAGCATCGAATTGACATCGCTCAAGACCACCGATTCAGAGGAAAGCATACTGGCTTTCACCGAGAAAGTGAACGAGTTTGACGCCACCTACCCCGACCTGCCCCACGTGGCAACCATCTGCGTTTATCCTTGTTTTGCCAAGACAGTGAGCGAGTCGCTCGAAGTTGACGGCGTTGAAATAGCCTGTGTGTCAGGCAGTTTCCCGTCTTCTCAGGCTCTCATCGAGGTTAAGGTTGCCGAGACAGCGCTTGCCGTTAAGGACGGTGCAACCGAGATTGACATCGTTATGCCTGTAGGCAAGTTCCTGAGCGGCGACTATGAGGGCGTGGCCGACGACATCAACGAGCTGAAACAGACTTGCGGCGAAGCTCCGATGAAGGTTATCCTCGAGACAGGATGCCTCAAGACTGCCTCTAACATCAAGAAGGCTTCAATAATAGCGATGTATGCCGGTGCCGACTATATCAAGACTTCTACAGGCAAACTTGAGCCTGCCGCTACGCCTGAGGCTGCCTACGTGATGTGCCAGGCTATCAAGGAATACTACGACGAGACTGGCATACAGATTGGTTTCAAGCCCGCAGGAGGCATCAATTCTGTGATGGACGCTCTTATCTACTACACTATCGTCAAGGAGGTTTTGGGCGAGAAATGGCTCACCAACAAGTGGTTCCGCTTAGGTACAAGCCGATTGGCTAACATGCTGCTCAGCGAACTGCTCGGAGAAGAGACAAAATTCTTCTAAAAGAGGATTCAGAAGGGACCTGAGATAATGGGACTTATAAGACTTATGGGGCTGATATCATACTAATTTAACAGGCTGATTTACAGCCTCATAAGTCATTTTTTAACCTTAATAAAATGCCACGTAATGTGGCTGTTAACCTGCATCGTAGACACATGGAAAACAACTTTATTCAGCAGCGGGGACACTACAGAGAACTAATCGTTTATCAGAAGGCTGAATGTATTTATGACATCACTTTTTATTTCGCGCATAAATATCTCGACAAGGCTGACCGAACCATTGACCAGATGATTCAGGCTGCACGCTCGGGCAAGCAGAATATTGCCGAAGGAAGCGCCGCAAGCAGCACTTCGAGAGAGACCGAACTGAAGCTTACAAACGTTGCGAAAGCCAGTCTGCAGGAGCTTTTGATTGATTATGAGGACTATCTGAGAGTAAGAAATCTTGAATTATGGAACGTAAACAGCAGCAAGGCTGAACAGACAAGGATGGCATGCAGAAAGCACAACGACAGCGCCTATTTCCGCAAGGCCATAGCGGTAAGGTCGGACGAGACAATAGCCAACATAGCGATAACCCTTATTCATCAGACCGACTCACTGCTGAGAAAGCTCATAGATCATCTGAAAGCCGAATTTCTGACACACGGAGGAATAAAAGAAGAGATGTATGCGGCACGCAAAGAATGGCGCAGACAGAACCAATAATAAGCCCATAAAAAACGCAGAACCTGCCCTTTCAGCAAGCTCTGCGCCCTATCTAATTTAACTGATATTCAACAACTTACAGGTCCCATAAGTCCCATTACTCCCATAACAGTTCTCATTACCCCCACATCTCTCAATCGCTCTCTGCCCCACTTTACTTTGTCCTCTCTATGACAAAGCTCAGATAGGCTTCAAGACTGCGGCGAAGCGCGTCGTCGGTAACCTCGGTTTCGATAAACTCCATGGCCTCACGACTCATTTCCTCCATGCGTTTCTCGGCATATTCAATGCCTCCGTGCTCCTTGGTATAGTCAACCAAAATGGCTATTTCGTCCTGAGTTATGGTGCGCTCCTTCACCTTATAAGCCAGCTTGCGAATGCTTTCGGGCGCATTGTTGTTCACGGCATAAATGGCAGGCAATGTCAACTTGCCCTCAGTCATGTCGTTGCCCGTAGGCTTGCCAATTTCAGACGAGTCGTAATAGTCGAAAATATCGTCCCTAATCTGGAAAATAATGCCAAGCAACTGACCGAATTTCTTAGCCTTGCCAATCTCGCTTTCGGGCTTTCCGGCAGATATTGCACCCATCGCGCAGCATGCCTCAAAGAGCGCGGCCGTCTTCTGGCGTATGACATTATAATATATTTCTTCAGAAATCTGCTCGTTCGAGATACTCGAAAGCTGCAGAATCTCGCCGTTTGACAGCGTGCGGCCAAGCTCTGCCAAATACTTGATAATCAGTTCGTTGTGTGTCTGCGACACATGCAGCAGCGCCGTAGACAGGATATAGTCGCCTATGAGCACGGCCACCTTGTTGTCATACAGGGCATTGACCGATGCCTGGCCACGCCTTTCGGTGCTCTCGTCAACCACGTCGTCGTGCACCAGACTTGCCGTATGCAGCAGCTCCAGGCCCACTGCGGCGTGCAGTGTGGCGCTGCTCACCGAGCCGTAATTCTTGGCCATGAGCAGTATTAGCATGGGGCGCATGCGCTTTCCGGCACGCTGGCGGATACGCCTGAAGATTTCTTCCTGCAGGCTGTCCGTATGTGTAAGCGACTTGTTGAACAGACTGATGAAATCATCCAGTTCTGCTTGTATAGGCTCCTTAATAAGAGATAAATAATCCATCATGCTGCAATTTTAATACAAAAGTAATTATTTTATCGGATTAATGCTAAAAAATTAGTAATTTTACACGTAAAAAACTCATATTACATGGATAAGCTGTTCCTTTTTGACGCTTACGCGCTGATATACCGCTCGTATTACGCATTTATAAAGAACCCCCGTATCAACTCTAAAGGGCTCAACACATCTGCCGTGATGGGCTTCTGCAACACGCTACACGAAGTGCTCACGAAAGAAAAACCCACGTATCTGGGAGTGGCCTTCGACCCCCACGGCCCTACCTTCCGCACCGAAGCCTACGCCGAATATAAGGCGCAGAGAGAGGAAACTCCCGAGGACATACGCCGCTCGGTGCCCATCATTAAGAGCCTGCTCAAGGCCATGCGCATACCTGTGCTCGAGGCTGAGGGCTACGAGGCCGACGACGTTATAGGCACGCTGGCGCTCAAGGCCGGGGCACAAGGCGTGATGACATACATGCTTACGCCCGACAAGGACTATGGCCAGCTGGTAAGGGACAACGTGATGATGTACCGCCCGCGCCACGGCGGAGGATACGAAACTCTCGACGCTGAGAAGGTGTGCGCCAAGTATGGCATTGCAAACACAAGTCAGGTGATCGACCTTCTGGGACTGATGGGCGACTCGGCCGACAACATTCCGGGATGTCCGGGCGTCGGCGAGAAGACAGCCGTGAAACTTATCAACGAGTTTGGAGGAGTGGAACAACTGCTCGCGCAGACCGACAAGCTGAAGGGCGCACTGAAGAAAAAAGTTGAAGAGAATGCCGAACAGATAAAATTCTCGAAATTCCTCGCGACGATAAAAACCGACGTGCCGGTTGAACTCAACCTCGACGAACTGAAGGTGAGCGAGCCCGACGCCGACGAACTGCGCAAAATCTTCACCGAACTGGAGTTTAAGGCACTGGCAGACAAGTTTCTTAACAAAACTGAAAATAGCAAAAAAAACGTTCAAATACAACTCGATTTATTTGCAGAAAATCCGACCGACGGCCAAGTTTTTTCAAAAAACGCGAGTCTGAGAGCGTTAAACGAACTGCCACACACATACAAACTCATTGATAATGAGGAAGAGATGAAGAAAATCCGTGATTTTTTCATGACAAAAAAAATTTTAAGTCTAGACACGGAAACCACTTCAACGAGTGCAATCAACGCCGAACTGGTAGGTTTGAGCTTTTCAGTGAAGGAATTTGAGGCCTTCTACGTGCCCGTTCCTGCCAATCGTGAAGAAGCGCAAAAGATAGTTAACATATTTAAACCGCTATACGAAAACCCCGAAATCGTCAAAATTGGACAAAACATCAAGTACGACATGGAAGTGCTTGCCAACTACGGCGTGAGCGTGGAAGGCAAGCTGTTCGACACGATGATAGCCCACTACCTAATTCAGCCGGAGCTTCGCCACAACATGGACTACATGGCAGAGACGTGTCTCGGATATCAGACCATACACATAGAGGAGCTTATCGGACCGAAGGGCAAAAAGCAGAAATCGATGAGAGACCTGCCGCCCGAGCAGATTGTAGACTATGCCGCCGAGGACGCCGACGTCACGCTGCGACTGAAAAATTATCTTGAACCGAAACTCGAGGAGGTAGGCGTAACCCAACTTTTCTACGAAATAGAGATGCCGCTGGTGCGTGTGCTCGCCGACATGGAGCTAAACGGAGTGAGAATCGACACGGCGGCGCTGGCCGAAACGTCAGACATTCTGACCAAGAGACTCAACGAAATAGAGAAGCGAATATACGAGTTGGCGGGCAAGGAGTTTAACATCGCGTCGCCTAAGCAGGTGGGCGAAATATTGTTCGGCGAACTGAAGATTGTGGAGAAGCCCAAGAAGACAAAGACGGGACAATATGTAACGTCGGAAGAGGTGCTTCAACAGCTAAGCGGAAAGCACGAGATTGTGGGTAAGATACTGGAACACAGAGGATTAAAGAAGCTGTTAGGCACATACGTCGACGCGCTGCCGAAGCTGATAAACCCGCGGACCGGGCACATACACACATCGTTCAACCAGACCGCCACAGCTACCGGCCGACTCTCTTCGTCTGACCCCAACCTGCAGAACATACCCGTGCGCGGCGAGGACGGCAAGGAGATACGCAAGGCGTTCATACCCGAGGAGGGCTGCCTGTTCTTCTCGGCCGACTACAGTCAGATTGAGCTGCGAGTTATGGCGCATCTCAGCGGCGACGAAAACATGATAGAGGCCTTCCGTTCGGGCTACGACATACATGCCGCAACGGCAGCAAAAATATACAAAGAGGACATTTCTGACGTTACGCGCGACCAGCGCACCAAGGCAAAGCGCGCCAACTTCGGCATAATATACGGCATCACGGTATTCGGCCTGGCAGAGCGTTTGGACATCAGCCGGCAGGAGGCGTCGCAGCTGATAGACGGCTACTTCATCACCTTCCCGAAGGTCCACGAATACATGGAGCAAGCCAAGCAAACGGCGCGCGAGCACGGTTATGTAGAGACATTCTTCCACCGCCGCCGCTATCTGCCCGACATCAACTCGCACAACGCCACAGTGCGCGGCTTCGCAGAGCGCAACGCCATCAACGCCCCGATACAAGGCTCGGCTGCCGACATAATAAAGGTGGCCATGGTGCGCATCTATCGCCGTTTCAAGGAGGAGAACCTGCGCTCTAAGATGATTCTTCAGGTGCACGACGAACTCAACTTCAGCGTTGTGCCTGATGAGAAAGAGAAGGTGGAGCACATAGTCTTGGAAGAGATGCAGAATGCCTACAAGCTCAACGTCCCCCTTGTTGCCGACTTCGGCTGGGGCGCAAACTGGCTCGAGGCACACTGAGGAAATTAAGAATTAAAAAGTAAGAAATAGTGCTTTTCTTGATAAAGATTCAGCATAAAAGATATAAATGCAGCAGTTTTAACCGACTGCTGCATTTTCGTACAAAAAGGACATATCTATAACCTTAACATCAAAGCGAAGCATTATCTCAAAGCCTCGACATAAAATGTTTACTGCAACATCGACACAAGAATAAACAATTATCTGAAATAAATACGCAATATCAGAAAATATCACCATATCATACATGGCATGGAGTACCGATAATAACTTCGTCGCATTATTTGCACGATAAAAGAAAAAAACAGGGACTGCACTGTTGATGTGTGCAGTTCCTGTTTTTATATTTACAAGCCCAAAACGAGAACTATTTTCCCCCCACCCCACACAACCCGTTTTCTAATATGCCGCCTTTTGCCTTGCGATATGCCGTCTTTCAGCGTGCAAAATGCCGTCTTTTGCAGGCTAAAAGACGGCATTTTACAAGACACTGAAAATCAAAGCGTTAGACAGACACTGAAATGTAAAGATAATTTTACGGCGGAACAGAAAAATGACATCAGTAGGGATGGCAAGAGAATAATAAAGCAAAAAAAGTAGATAATTTTAAACGTTTCAACAGCTATAATATCACCAAAAAGCATTATATTTGCCATACGAAATAATTAAAACATAATATATCTAATTCTATGGCATATCAATTTAAAATAAAACTGCTGAACGTCAAAAAACCGCCTGTATGGCGACGACTGATAATACCTGAGAACTACACTTTTGAAGAGTTTCACCACATCATACAGATAAGTTTCGGATGGCAGAACGAACACCTGCACAAGTTCGGAAAAGAGCCTTACGGAAGCGACTTTGAGATAGTCTCCAAGGTGGCCGGCGAAGAAAACAACTTCTTTCCACACGACGACAGATATTTCAACAAACAGACCCTCGACGAATGTGAGACTAAGCTGAGCGACGTGTTCGGCAAAGGCTTCAGCAACCTGAAATATGTCTACGATTTCGGCGACGACTGGGTCCACGACATTGTTCTTGAGGACATCCTCACGATAATTTACCCCTACCCTGTATGCACCGCCGCCAAAGGCTGCACACCGCCGGAAGACTGCGGCGGACCTATGGGCTATGAGATGATGAAAAACATACTTAACGAAGCCCCTGACAGCAAGGAAGCCGAACAAATAAGACTTGAAATGGGACTGGATGACGACGAGGATATTGACCTTAGCAAAGTGGACATTGACGAGATTAATATGGAGCTGAAGGACATCAAGATGTATATTGACCAAGACTTTGACGTTGACGACAGCAACATGTTTGAGCCTTTTTATGACGACGAATGGGCGGAGCAGATGCACTGTGCCGTGACGGTGTGCGACACCGAGGGCAAGATATTGTACATGAACGAGAAGTCGCGCGCCACATTCGCCAAGCACGGCAATCTGATAGGTCAGAATCTCTTTAAATGCCACAGTCCTGAGTCGCAGGCCAAGATACGCCAACTGATGGACACAGACGGCACTAACTCGTACACGATAGAGAAGAACGGCGTGAAGAAAATGATATATCAGACTACATGGAAATGCGACGGAAAAGTGGCAGGACTGGTGGAAATATCAATGGAAATACCGGGGGAGATGCCGCATTATATTAGGAGTTAAAGGAGTTAGAGTAGTTAAAGGAGTTAAAATCAAATGCTTTGAAGATATTTTCGTGGGCAAGACACAATGGCTCTTAGTAGTTAAAGGAGTTAAAGTCAAATGCTTTGAAGGTATTTTCGTAGGCAAGAAGCCATGGCTATTAGCCGTTAAATGAGTTAAAGACAAATATTTTAAAGGAGAAAAAGTAGAATAAATTCAAAATATTTTATGTTGCTGTGATAAAAATATTTTATATAAAAGCATATTTGCTGAGCAACTGATGATAAACTCAAAATGAGCTATCACAAACAAAAAAATTAGAGGAGTTAACGTAGAAAAAGTCTTTATAAACAGCTTGACGGAACATAAAAATCCGCAAGACATTTGACTTTAACTACTTTAACTCCTCTAACTTCTTTAACTACTTTTTATCAATACAGCTTCGTCTTTCCGGCCAGAGTGTCGTGGTTGTTCTTCAGGTCAGTCCAGTCAACTTTAACCTTGGTGCTGATGCCGTTGATATACTTCTCGATGTTGGTATATCCGTCGCCTGTGCAGTCGCCGTTGGCGTCGCTCGGGTCGTTGGGGTTAAGACCGTTGGCAATCTCCCACTCGTCGGGCATACCGTCGCCGTCGGTGTCAACGCGTGGCTCACCCTTATATTCGGGATATCCGCCCATCTGAGCCGGGTCTGTAATGATGCCGTACTTGTAAGAGTCTTTGTCCAGACGGCGATACTTGAAGAAGCCGTCCTCGTTCTTCGACTTGTCGCTTAGTCCCCACATGTCGCCATAAGGATTCTCCTTCGGCAGTTTCTTCACATAGTAAGCCTTGCCCGTGCGAACCTCTTCGATGATGCGCTGGTCAACGATGTCGCGTATAGGCAGCGTTGCACCTACGTTCTCGAGCACGTAGTCGAATGTCTTTTCAGACGGAATGATGGTCATGTGAGCCATAGGGAACGGCTCGTTAGACTTCATCAGGGCCAATACGTCCTCAGGCACGCCGCCCTCGCCCTTCAGATCTTTGTCGGCAATCTGTATACCGCCGTCCCAGTTGTCTTTTGTAACAGCCTCGTTACCTTCCATGATGTTGCCGATGGCATACACGCGGCCAAACTGCTGATACGGGAAGAGGTTCTTGCTGCGGCTCTCGGTCTTCACGATACGGTAGCCTATAGGAGTATCCTTCGGAGTGAGAGGTCCGGGCTTGTAATAGTTGTTGATAAAGTTGCTCATCGTAGAGAACTCGCCACCGTCGGCAGTACGGTGTACCCAGTTGTAGACGATGTTGTTCACGAAGTTGAACACACCGCCCCATCCTATTGACGGGTTACGGCCCGTGTTGTCGGCCCAGAGGTTACGCATGAATGTGGTGTTCTCGCCGCCGATGGTAGAGCCGAAGGCGTGGTTGTATGTGTCGAGCGCCTTAGCCGAGATAGTGTTCTGTATTGTAACGTTCACTGTAGGTTCCTTGCGCGAAGGCTTGCCGTCTCCCATGTCGAACATGTGGCGGTAGAAAGAGATGTTCTCGTCAAGTCCCCACTCGCAAGAGCAGTGGTCTATCATGATGTTTCCTACGGGGTTGCCGCCGAAAGAGTCTTCACGGTTCCACACGTGTGTGTTGCCGCGGCGGAAGCGCATGTGGCGCACGATAACGTCGTGAGTGTTCACCTGGAACGACTCGCCTGCAATGCACACGCCGTCGCCGGGAGCTGTCTGTCCTGCTATGGTAACGTAAGGAGCGCGCAGAATGATAGGAGTCTTCAGATTGATGATACCGCACACGTTGAACACGATGATGCGCGCACCGCCCTGCTCGCAAGCCCAGCGGAATGAGCCGGGACCGTCGTCGTTGAGGTTGGTTACGACGAGCACCTTGCCGCCGCGTCCGCCGGCAGTGTACATACCGCCGCCCTCAGCACCGGGGAATGCAGGTATCTTGGCCTGCTTCAGGTCGTAAGGACGCCATGCCCATGGCACATAAGGGCGACCTTCCATGGCCTCTTTCTTTACGATGGGGAACGCTACCTGCCAAGCAGAGTCTGAATGAGCCTCCCACTCGGCACGCTGTGCCTCAAACTTAGCCTTTGCTTCGGGCGTAATCTGAGGATACTGAGCCATAGACTGCTGTGCGCACAGTCCTGTCACAGCGGCCATAATTGCCAATGATTTTTTCATATATAACGTGTTTAAACCTAATTAAATTTTCAAGTATTTCCGATATTAGACGGAGAATAAGTGTAAAAGTAACATACAATTAACATACTTTATTTTTTAAAGTTAAAGAAGTTAAATCAAAAAGAGTAAAAACAAGATGACATATATCGAGAAATTAAAGAAGTTAAAGCCAACAAATTGACTGGAAACAACAAAACTATTGTTCTGTCGGATATGTTATCCGACAGCATAGAATATTAGGATCTGTGATCCGAAAAACATTCCTTTTAATCCAAACTATTAACCTGCTGTTTGCCGATAAAAAACGGGCCACTTTCGATGCAAAAGTGGGCCGTTTACGACTCAAAAACGATAGGTTAACAGTCTGAAAGCAGCAGACACGGTTTTGCTTACGGTTTATGTCGCACGACGGCATACCGAGACTGCACGTTAAGCAAAGCAGAGCGTTTTGCTTACAGATTTTTGCCCTTAATCCGTCCCGCGGCTTTTCCATGCCGGCAGCAACCGGCAAAAAGCGAACGCGTAACAGCTGGCGCTGCCAATTAAAACATCAGCGCGACAATATGAATTTTATCACCCACATCATGCATGATTCAGGCTAAAAACATGATTTTAGACATAAAAACAGGCATAAATCAAGGAAAATAAGGGGTTGTCAGGGATTTGTCCGGGTAAAAAAGTTTGGCGGCGATGCATGATTAAGATAAATTTGCGATGTGAACCACATCTGTTTCTTAACAAAACCGAAGTGAAAACACAATAAAGCGTGCCTTTACAAAACTTACCATAATCCGGATATGGGATAAGCATTATTAAACTAACTCAACATGAACCTTAAAAAACAACGATTATGAAAAAATTACTATTACTTGTAGTGACACTGCTGAGTGCGAGTTTCATGTCTGCCCAGACAATGAAGGAAATTCCTGTACAAAAGAGATTTCATACAATAAGCGAAAACGGTAAGTATATGATTACAAACGACCAAGCTTATGTAGGAATATACAATACTGAAACAGATGAATTTGACGAATATTATGATGGTATGAAAACCAACTACCAAATTGGAATGGGCAATATAGTCACAAACGATGGCTTCCTGGTAGGAGCAGTAGACGGAATGCCATCAATATTAGACATAGAAAACAAGAAATGGATACCGCTGGGACTGAAGGAAGGCGACCTGCAATATTCTATGGCAAACGGCATAACGCCTTCACGCAAATATATAGTAGGAATAGTTGGTTTGAAAGGAATACCTTACGGAAAACTTAAATACAAGCCTGTGTTATGGACCCTCAATGACGACGGCACCTATGGCGAATATGAAGAGCTGCCCTACCCCGAAAAAGACTTCTCAGGGGTTACGCCGATGTATATCCTCGCAAACTGCATATCTGAAGACGGCACCGTGATAGCCGGACAGCTGATGCGCCAGGACAACGAGTGCCTGCCTATCATATATCACAAATCTCAAGACGGAACATGGACCTACGAGGTGTACGACGAGGGCCTGTGCGAGCCCGGACTCGAGTTCCCCGAGTTTCCTGTAGAGCCCATTGCCCCCGACCTCTATGAGTTTATGACAGAAGAAGAGATTGCGGCATATAAAGAAGACTCAACGGCATACGCCGACTCGCTGCGCCAGTATAACAACCATGAAATAGACAAGAAACCTGAATATAAGCCCGAAAAGAGCTATTATGCCTCTGACGAGGAGAACAATCTGTTCAAAGAGGCGTGGGACAAATATCTTGAAGACAGCAATGCCTTCTCCGACCAGCTTAAAGTGTTCAGGACTTTCTATTATGAACACGTTACGCCTAATTTCTATGCCCAAAACTCTGTAAATCTCTCAGCCAACGGAAAATATTATTCAACGACATGCAACAAAAACTACAAATCGGGCGATGCCGCCCTGTTCACCGTTGACAACGGATTCGAGCTGCACGACTTTGAAGACGGCAACTGGGCTTACACTGTAACCAACGACGGCGATCTCTTCGTGTCAGACAAGAACAGTCCGTTTGTCTATCCAGCAGGCAGCTCTGAATGCATCAGCCTGGCAGACTGGCTCAAATCTAAAGGCGAGAACGAAGCTGCCGAATGGCTGGGCACCGTTGACACACGAATAGCAATATGCAACAGCAACGGACGTGTTATATCAGGATTTTCAGGTATGGGAGGAAGCTACCGCAGCTGGATTATCAAGCTCGACGAGACGCCTACAGGCATAACAGACATTGAGCAGGACGGCAACAGCCACGTTAAGGCATACGACCTACAGGGACGCATCGTGGCTGAAGGCGAATACAACGAGGTAAGAAATAATCTGAAAAGAGGTATATATATTATCAACGGCCGAAAGGTTGTAGTAAAATGAGAGTAGAAGAGCATGCACCGCGGCAAAATCATAGCTGCGGTGCATGTCTGTAAATATCTGATTATCAGGGAATAAACATTATTTAGCACCATTGTCCACCTTTTTATCCCCTATTTTATGCACCATAAATCAATAAAGAATGCTATCTTTGGAAGTCTGAAACGGCAAATTATCAAAATCATTAACCATAATCATCACGTTATGAGAAAAACATTTTTTACACTGATTGCACTGCTGATGTCGCTCACGACAGTCAACGCACAGATGCTCACACCAGACGGAAGCATCACAGTAACAAGACAACGCACAGCCGTAATTAACAAGCACATGGCTCCGGCAATGGGTCCCAACCGCATAGCGATGGACGCAGACGAGAGAATAATGGGCTTCTACGACTCTGACGAAATAGGCAAGAATGCCCTCGGACTTAACGGAAGCGGCCAGTTTAAGGCCGGCGTTGATTTCAGCAAGGCACAGATAGGCCACTTCGTAGGCGGACAGATAACCAAAGTACGCTTCGCCCTCGGCGAAATCATCGGAGCATCTAAAGTCAGTATCATCAAGGTTTCACTTGACGAAAAAGAGATGACAACCGTAACTGAGGAGGCCGTGGCCAGCACCCAGAAGGGATGGAACGACGTTACGCTTACAACACCCGTAACCATAGAAGACGGCTTTAAATATCGCATCTGCTACGACTTCACATCAGTGCCCCAAAAATATCCGCTGACCGTCGACCAGGACGTAAACCCGGGCGGAGCCGTTGACGGCGGCTGCCTCATGTACGGAAATCTGGGACAGGGCGGTGAAATAATATGGAAAAATTTCGGCACACAGTACGGCAACTTCTGCATACAGGCCGTTGTTAAGGGCGGAAACTTCCCCGACGAAGACATCACCGTAAGCTCATTCACATCAACAAAATTCGTGCAGGCAGGACAGAACATAGCCTACAGCTACAGAATAAAGAACAACGGAAACAACATCCCGTCTGCATACACCATCGACGTGATGCTTGACAACAACGTGATAGGAACAACTGAAACACCTGTTGCTTTGACCAACAGCCCGCAGATTGTGAACGGCAATGCCACCATACCTGCAGACGCTGTTTCAGGCAAGCACACACTGGCCGTTAAGGTGACAAAGATAAACGGACAAGCTCCTACAGAGTACACCGAGGACGACATTGCCGGCATGGACGTCAGCGTATATACCGAAAGCATGCTGAGACAGAAGAACCTCGTTGAGGAGTTCACTTCAACAAAATGTCCGAACTGTCCGCTGGCATGGCCTGTGCTCGAAGCTCTGACAGAACTGCGCAACGATATCGTAATAATGGCTCACCACGACAACATACCGCAGCCTGGCGACCCGATGGTGTGCGACGAATCACTGGCATTATCAAATACATACAATCAAACCGGTGATCCATGTGCAATGTTCAACAGATATTATGAGACAAACACCGAGCTGAACAGCGCCCAGACAATCACACTCGGAATCGGATACTACCCACAATATGTAAATCAGGCTGCCGAGATGCTTAATCAGGTAATAGAAAACTCTAACACTATGCCTTCATTTGCAAACATCAACATAAAGAGCGAATACAACGAAAGCACAAGAGAGCTTAACGTTGAGGTTTACGGCAACGGTGCAAATGGCTTTAACGAAATTATGGGTGAAGACGCAGTGTTGTCAGTGTTCCTTACAGAAGACGGAATACAGTCTGCACAGTCAGGCGGCAGCAGAGACGCCATACACAACCACGTTACACGCAAGGCACTAAGCGATGCCTTCGGAGGCGCCATCAACTGGAACGGCAACACATACAGCAACAAGTATACTATCACTCTCGACAGCTCATGGAAGCCCGAGAACATGCACGTAGTGGCATTCATCAACAGACCTGTTGGCAATGAAACAAGCATAGACGACGTGTATGTAAACAACGCCGAGACATGTAAGCTTGGCGAAAGCATCACAGCCGGCATCGAAGCCCCGATAACAGACAAGGGCACTGGCGTAGAGGTTGAGCGCTACACAGTAGACGGCCGCAAGATAAGCAAGCCTGTGAAGGGTCTGAACATCGTAAAGATGTCTGACGGCAGAACAATAAAAGTTATCGTGAAGTAATTTTCTTCAAAAGCACATCAGGCAGCTGACGGGACAAAAGCCTCAGGCAGCTGCCGCCATAACAAAGCAAAGCCCCCTATGCGCACAACGCGGCGCATAGGGGCTTTGTCATATAATAGCGTCAGCAGAGCCGTCAGGCTGCATAAGGCAGGCATTAAATCATGAGTCTTGCCGCAGCACGCAGACTGCCTTCAGCAGCTACAGGAGGCGCCCATAACACGCCATATATCAGGAAAAGAACGGCACGACACCGGCAAAGCCAAAATATCGCGCCTTAAACAAGGCAGAAAATACATTTCGAAGCAACAGAGCGGCAACGATACTCAAAAATTATAAAAACACATATTTTTCTGCTAAAAAGCCACATTTAGGCATAAAAACAGCCTAAAATAAGGGAATTTCGAAGGTTGTCAGGGTTTTGTCAGGGTAGAAAAACTTGACTTTAAGATATGATTTTAATAATTTTGCGATGTAAATCATGATTGCGCAAGCAAAAAACATGAAGATACATAAAAGAAATTGCATAAAGTTCCCATAATCCGGATATGGGTACATATAGCAGAAAAAATCCTACACAACCTTAAAAAAGAACGATTATGAAAAAGTTATTATTACTTGTAGTGACGTTGCTGAGCACAAGTTTAATGTCAGCACAGACAATGAAGGAACTCCCCGGACTGCGATTTCACGCCATGAGCGAAAACGGAAAATGGATGTTAACCGTTGAACAAGGATGGATAGGAATACTTAACACTGAAACGGACGACTTTCAGCAATATGGCGGAGGCGACATAGGATATGACCTCGGCATGGGCAACATGGTTACAGACGACGGCTTTTTAGTCGGTTGCATAAACGGAGTGCCGGCAATATTGAATATAGAAAAACAGGAATGGCAGAATCTTCCCGTAAGGAAAGGCGACACATTCTATTCAATGGCCAACGCCATAACAAACTCGCGTAAATATATCGTGGGGTACATCAGCACCGAAGAAGGATTCGGACTGACAATGATAAAACCCGTAATATGGACAATGAACAGCGACGGAACTTACGGAGAATATGAAGACCTGCCTTATCCGGAAAAAGACTTCACAGGCGTTGCTCCTAAATATATACTGCCCAACTGTATATCAGAAGACGGTAAGGTGATAGCAGCTCAGCTCATGAGACAAGACAACGAGTGTCTGCCGATGGTATACAGAAAAGCAGAAGACGGCACATGGACTTATGAAGTTTATGACAAAGGACTGTGTGAAGAAGGGCTGGAATTTCCTGAGTTCCCGACAGAAGAACCTGTAGAGCCAAGTTATTACGACTATATGACTTCTGAAGCCATTGATGCATACAAACAAGACTCTACCGAATATGAAGACTCTTGCTGGGCATACAACATTGGCGAGTCAACCGAATGGCCTGTATATTATCCCGACCCCAAAAATTATATGACAGAAGAAAATCAAAATCTGTTTAACGAAGCATGGGAAAATTATGTGGTAATAGCCAACGAATACTCAACACTGCTCATGAACTTCAGAACATTCTATAATGAGCATGTTACACTAAATTACTACGCACAAAATGGTGTGTGGCTGTCTACTAATGGAAAATATTATGCTACAACGTGTGAAAAGAATTATGCTGTAGGCGATGCGGCATTATTCACCATAGACGAAACACTCAAACCGCACGACTATGAAGACGGACTCTACGGCTACTGCGTAACCAACGACGGCGACTTCTTTGTGTCAAATACCGCCACAGCTTATGTATATCCTGCAAACAGCACAGAAAAGGTTACTCTTATCGACTGGCTCAAGTCTAAAGGCGAAACAGAAGCAGCCGAATGGCTGTCGGACAGAGGAACGGGAACGGCTATCTGCAGCGGAGACGGACGCGTGATATCAGGATTCTATGGAGCACCCGGAAGCTACCGCAGCTGGATTATCAAGCTCGACGAGACGCCTACAGGCATAACAGACATTGAGCAGGACGGCAACAGCCACGTTAAGGCATACGACCTACAGGGACGCATCGTGGCTGAAGGCGAATACAACGAGGTAAGAAATAATCTGAAAAGAGGTATATATATTATCAACGGCCGCAAAATTGTGGTAAAATAAAAGTAACGTTTTTCTAAAAGCCGGCACATCCTGTCATGTGCCGGCAAATAATAAAACGATCTTGACATATAAAAAAGAGCTGCAATAAAGACAAAAAGAAAGGAGACGAAAAAAGAAAGAAAAAATAAAAAACAAGCATATTAACCTCTATATTAAACCCAAACCGTGCATAATGCAAGATTGGGATTAAACATAAAAATATTTTGAAGATAAATCTAAATACATCACTCGCCTTATCAGACCAAAGTATTAACCCCTTAATAATTACGAACTATGAAAAAGCAAGTACTTTTCGCTGCAGTTGCAACATTATTAGCTTCTGCCCCGTCTTCTGCTCAGATTAAAATGCAGAAAGACAATTTTATTCCGTTAAGCATCTCTAACGACGGAACTGTTTGCGGAACCTATGGACAGGCTACACCATATTTCTTATGGTCGTCGCAGGACGGAAACATGACAGATATAGGCGGATCGTCAAACGGTCCGGGGTCGGCAGGCAACGGAGTGATATCAGCCGACGGCAAATATATTTCAGGTGTTGCACATACGATACTAAAGCCAGATACCGAACTGAAACGCAAGTCTTATATAGAGAAATACACATTCAATGATATCGTTAACGTAAACAAAGGATACATAGCAGTAGGCAAGACTGATGACAATAAGGGTATTGTTATCAGAAACACAGGATTCAATACAAGATGGAATCCTACTAATATGGATTCACCTATAAATACTGTATGTTTCCTTAACAACTATGTTGGAATAATTGCAGGTGACAATGCTTTTTATCAAGTTACCACTAGCTCTGGCTCATGGTGGACTGATGAATATGAGCATCCGGGCAAGGACGACGATGTAGACAAGTTTGTGGATGTAGACTTCAGCGGCGAGTTCTATGGTGCTGCAGCAGCAGTTCTGGCTGACGGCAGCGGCGCGCTTTACTATTCGGAGAACGGTGCAGAGACATGGAGCGCAGCTACAGGCTGGGAAGGCCATCCCGCAGCTATATGCCATGCATCAGACAAGAAGTTCTACATGGTTACCGAGGAAGGACGCATATACACATCTGAAGGCGCAGGCGAATGGACACAGTGCGCCGACCTTGGCAAGGCGCTAAAGGCTGTAAGCTTCGCTGACACGGAGAAAGGAATAGTAGTAGGCGACAACATCATAGCCGTAACCACAGACGGCGGAACCACATGGACTGAAATTGAGTCTGAAATAAGCGGCACATGGCTATCTGCCGTATGGAACGGCGACGATGTCTACGTGGCAGGCAAGGGCGAGGCCATAATATATTCAGCCGACAACGGCAAGACATGGGAGCAGATAAACACTGACCTGGCCGACACTGAAGGAACAGTAAACAGCATTGTATACAACGGAGCCGAGTTCTACACATGCGGAACTTCAAGCACATTCTATTTCCGTCAGTTTGAGTCTGCCGAGACCGAGATATGCCAGATGGCACGCTATGACAGAAGCGCTGACGAATGGACTCCTCTGGGCTACTTCGCAACCATGGGTACAAGTGCCAGCGGAGGCTACTGTGTGTCGGGCGACGGCAAGACCGTGGGCGGCAACTCTTATGCAATGCGCAACGGCGACTCATTCAAGTCGAAAAGCGTGGCCGTGGCTGCAATATGGACCGAAGAAGACGGAAAACTGACTGAACTGCCCGGACTTTATCAGGAAAGAAACACTATAGCTCGCGTTGACGCACTGAACGCCGACGGCACAGTAGCTGCGGGATATCAGGACATTGACGGCATGTGGGTGTCATCTGTATGGAAGAAGGAAAACGGTGTATGGGGCGACGGCGTCATTCTGTTCAAGGACAATGAAGTAGGCCTTGCTGACTACAAGAATGTAATGCAGGAGTGCTCATGCGTTTCTCCCAACGGCAAATGGGTCGGCGGATACGGCTTATACATACCTACAGGACCGCTTGCATATGCAGCAGACGGCACAGCCGACGAACACTTGATGAACGAGCCTTATATATGGAACGAGGAAACAGGCGTGATACAGTTAGGCATGCTCGAGAACGCACCTGCCAAGGACGGTTATTATGGTCTTGTAAACGGAGTGTCTGACGACGGCTCACTGGCCTTCGGTACATTCCAGACCACAATGCCCGGCATAGAGATATGGGGTGTGCCGTTCATCTGGACAAAGGAAGACGGCATGCGCGACCTCAACGACTGGATAGCAGAGAAATACAACGCCGATTTAGACGGATACAGGGTTTACACAATATCTGACGTGTCTGACAACGGACAATATCTGGTATGCTCAATCCGCAAGGGCAGCGAGTCAGGCGCTTGCGTCATCGACCTTAATGCTGAAGGCACAGGCATCAGCCTCGGCGAGACAGCAGCCGACAACAGCGTGAGGATATATCCTAACCCGGTATCAGACATGATACACATCGACCTCAACTCGGCAGAGAACGTGAAGATTAACCTCTACGGACTGACGGGCAACATGGTCAAGACAGCTGCAGAGAGCGGCACAACAGCCACGATGAACGTAACCGACGTGCCCGAGGGCATGTATATCCTCGTGGTGGATAACGGAAAGAACAAGACAGTAAGAAAAATGCACATCACTCACTGATTAGCATGCCGTGCTTAATCTGAATCACGTATGGGCACGGCATATTGAATGGGGCGCCGGCATGACATAACTGTTGTGAAACATTAAGGCCGGCGCCCCGTCTTTTTATGACACGGCTTCATAGCATAAAAAATATTATCTTAACAGCCGTCACCGCCACAAAGATGCACAGCCTGCAGGCAGCTATCCCGGCAAGGCATTTACCCCTGAATGTTTAACCCCATACGCCACACCGGGAATATATTTGCCGGACACTTCTGCCATACCTACAGTCACACATAAAGACACCGGCAGCCGGCAGCATGCGCATCGGAGTGACGCGTGGCGGCTGTTGATATGATGATGCCGGGGTTGGGTAAAGAATAAGGATAAATATATATCAGGCAGCCTATTGCCAATATATATCATGACGCGCTGTCCTGCCCGTCGTCAATTATCGACTGCAGATATCCGCGTATCGACACGTCGCTGCCGAGGCTTATCTTCTTACGGAGCCTGTTGCGGCTCTTCTCTACCGACTCAACCTCGCGGAACGTTATCTGCGATATCTCCTTCGAGGTCAGTCCCATGTATATGTAGGCACACAGGCGGCAGTCGTTCTGCGTAAGGTTAGGATGGGCCTCCTTGAGCTTGGCGTCGAAGAGCGGCGACACCTCGTTGAAGTATGTCTTGAAGCCCTCGTTGAGCCTATTGGCGGTCTGCTGGCGCAGCTTCAGCGATATGCCGTTGACGCGCTTGCGCGTGTCTTCCTCGGCTATGTCCTTGCTCAGCTCGGCCAGCTCCTCGCAGATGTTCTTGTGCAGATTATCTATCGACGAAAGGTCTATCGAGAATGTCGTCAGCTCGCGGCTCTTCTTTCCTATTTCGCTCTCCATTCTCTTTTTCTCCCATTCGTGCTCTTTCTGCTCAAGCATCCTCAGCTTCTTTTCCTGCTCGAGTATTATAGCGCTCTGCCTCTGCTCGTTCTTGCGCTTCTTTATACTGACAACCACGAGCACCGACAGCAGCACGGCCACGAGTATGGTGGCCACAGATATTATCGTGCGGTTGCGCAGCTTGATGTTGGCAAAATCATACTTCATCTTCAGCTCCATGTTGTCGTTGCGCAGCTGTGCTATGTCATACCATGTCATCATCTGGAAGAGCTGCCTCTTCTGGTTGTCAAAGTTGAGCGAGTCGTTGAGTTTCATGCTCTCCTGCAGGCATCTCGACGCCCTTTCGTAATAGTTGAGCTTCATGTAGAGAGTGGCTATTTCCTTGAGATACTTGCCCTTTATGGCGTCCGACTGCTTCGGTATCACTTTCTCCTCGATATACCCAATCTCGCTGAGAGCCTTATGCTTCTGCCCCATGGCTATGTAAAGCTGTACGAAGTTGAGCCTTATCATCAGCTCTGACACCGTAAACTTTTCGCTCGGCAGCGTCTTCTCTGCCATCACAAGAGCACTCTCGGCCTCTTTATATTTGCCCATCTCGGTGAGCAGTCCGCCCTTGTTGATATAAACGCGCGACAGCACATCTCTGTTGCCGGCGGCACACTGTATCGCACTGTCGAGGCAGGCAATGGCCGTGGGCATGTCCTTCTGTCCGCAGTAGACCAGCGCCATGTTGTTATACAGTATGCTGCTTGCCCCTGCCAGGCTCTTCAGACTTATCAGCATCCTCAGCGCCTTGGCATAGTCATGCGTGTCATAGTAGAGCTGTGCCTGATTGGTGTATATCTGCGACAGCACCTTTCTGAAGCCGTGCTTGCGGGCTATGGCCGCTGCCCTGTCGAACATCTTGCGGCCTTCCTCATGAAATCCGAGCATCGTGTAGCCTATTCCGGCCGAGTTGGCATACTTTGCCATTATCAGGAAGTCGGTCTTCTTTGAAGCCGTCTTCTTCACCTCGTTGAACACCATCCTGGCAAAGAGCACCTCAGCCAGAAAGTCGCCCTTCTCGGTGAACATCTTGCACATGGGATAATAGCTCGCTGCCAGCTGCGCAGGCTTCAGCGAGTCGGCATTGCTGCGGTTAATCTTGTTGATCTCGTTCATATAAAATTTGCTGGATGGAGTATTCTGCACATACTCTTTCAGATATGCCGTCCACCGCTCCTTCAGCGCATTCTTTTCTGCCCCGCCTGCCACCGCAGGACACACACACGACAACAGCAATGCTGCCACGGCGGCGCGTAGAGCCACGCAGCGCACACCGCGGCACAAAAAGCGGCATGCCGCAACGCAACATTCAATGACACAGGCGAAAAGGAAAGACAGACATAAGGCAGGTCTGCCGTATTGGGTATACATCAAGCGCATAACAGATAAAATTAATTTCAGCGGCAAAACATCACTCAGAAATACCGCCCATGTCAGCATCACGCTGCATGACGGCAGGCCGTGGCGTAAGACTTGTATGCATAGAGAGCCGCAATACTCAAAACATAATATCAGACAAGGCCGGTCTCAAAGGTACGAATTATTAATCAAAACGTGGCCACTTTATCCGCTATTTTTGTCTTTTTGCCGTAAATTAAGCCCTATCCTGCCGCCTTAACAAGGCCTTAACGACGTATGACATTGCGCCGGACGGCGTATGCTTTTTCAGCCTGTGCGGCGGGCCATGCCGGAGATAATGCAGCCAGAACGGCGGCGACATTAAGCCGGAGGCAGACAGCCACGCAACAAATCATAACATTAATTATGCCGCCACAATGACAGTTATATCACTTTTTTGTTATAACTTTGCGCCCGGAATATAAACGTTTATAAGACATGTCATTAAAATGTGGTATAGTAGGACTGCCTAATGTGGGCAAGTCTACGATTTTCAACTGCCTGTCGAGCGCAAAGGCACAGGCAGCCAACTTTCCTTTTTGCACCATCGAACCTAACGTCGGCGTGATAACCGTGCCCGACGAACGCCTGACAAAGCTCGCCGAGATAGTTCATCCGGGACGCATCGTGCCCGCAACCTGCGAGATTGTCGACATCGCCGGACTCGTAAAGGGTGCCAGCAAGGGCGAAGGTCTGGGCAACAAGTTCCTCGGAAACATACGCGAAACCGACGCCATCATACACGTGCTGCGCTGCTTCGACGACGACAACATCACTCACGTTGACGGCAGCATAGACCCTATACGCGACAAGGAAATCATCGACACCGAGCTGCAGCTGAAGGACCTCGAGACCATCGAAGGACGCCTGAGCAGGCAGCAGAAGGTGGCAGCCGCCGGAAACAAGGAGGCAAAAATAGAAGTAGGGGTGCTCGAGGCATACAAAGAAGTGCTCGAACAGGGCAAGAACGCACGCGTGGTTGAGTTTGACAGCAAGGAAGAGCAGGACGCCGCACGCAACCTGTTCCTGCTGACGGCTAAGCCCGTGCTGTATGTTTGCAACGTCGACGAGGCATCAGCCAAGACCGGCAACGACTACAGCCGCCGCGTTGAGGAGGTGGCAAAGGCCGAAGGCGCCGAGGTGCTCGTTATAGCAGGCAAGACAGAGGAAGACATAGCAAGCCTTGAGACATACGAAGACAAGCAGATGTTCCTCGACGAACTGGGCCTCGAAGAGAGCGGCGTAAACCGTCTGATAAAGAAAGCCTACGCCCTGCTTAACCTCGAGACATTCATCACCGCAGGCGAGATGGAGGTCAAGGCATGGACATATCACAAGGGCTGGAAGGCTCCTCAGTGTGCCGGCGTAATCCACACCGACTTCGAGAAGGGCTTTATCCGCGCCGAGGTGATAAAGTATGACGACTATATCAAATACGGCTCTGAGGCCGCCGTGCGCGAAGCCGGCAAACTGGGCATCGAGGGCAAAGACTATGTTGTGCAGGACGGCGACATCATGCACTTCAGGTTTAATGTATAAATATTAGGAGCAAAAGAGGCTTGAAAGAGTAGTTAAAGGAGTTAAAGTAGTTACCGCTCCCTATGGTCGCTCAGGAGTTAAAGTCAAATGCCTTTAAACCTGCGTACCATAAGAACGTTAACCGCATCGGCTCTGCTCAACAGGCAAGGCTAATGACTTTAACTACTAGCAGGCCCAAGCCTGCGATAACTCCTTTAACTACTCTAACTACATAAATATTACCCATAAAATGAACAACCTACTTTACATCCTGTGGAACCCCAACCTGGTGGCCTTTCATCTCGGGCCGATGTCCATACGCTGGTATTCGCTGTGCTGGCTGTTAGGCCTTGCGGCAGCATATTTCATTGTGAAAAGGCTTTACAAGGAGCAGAAGATAAAGCCGGAACTGTTTGACCCTCTGTTCATCTACTGCTTCGTGGGCATACTGATAGGCTCACGACTGGGCCACTGCCTGTTCTATGAGCCTGACTATTTCTTGTCGAGCGGCAAGCACATGGTGGAGATGATACTACCTATACACTTCATGGCCGACGGATCATGGAAGTTCACCGGATATGAAGGACTGGCAAGCCACGGCGGAACCATCGGACTAATCATCGCTCTCTGGCTATACGTGCGCCGCACAAAGGTGAACATCTGGCGAGTGCTCGACAACGTGGCGATAGCAACGCCGGTAACGGCATGTTTTATCCGACTGGGCAACCTCATGAACTCTGAAATCATTGGCAAGGCAACCGACGTGCCATGGGCGTTCATCTTCGAGCGCGTCGACATGACTCCGCGCCATCCGGGACAGCTCTACGAGGCCATAGCCTACGCCATATTCTTCGTCATAGGCTGGTATTTCTACCGCAAGAAGCCGCAGCGAGTGGGCACAGGATTCTTCTTCGGACTCTGCATAACGCTCATATTCACGGCACGATTCTTCATCGAGTTCACAAAGGACATACAAGAAGACTTCGAGGCTTCAATGCTGCTCAACATGGGACAGCTGCTCAGCATCCCGTTCGTAATAGTCGGCATTCTCTGCATGAAGGGAGGAAAATGGATGCAGAAACTGGGCATTGAGAAATAGACTGATATCCTGCGGCTTAACGGCCGGAAAGGAAACAAATACATAAAAATAGGGGAAATTTGCGGAAAATTTCCCCTATTTTTATGTATTTATGCGAAAATAATCATATATTTGCGCAACAGATAACAACGCAAATGATTGAGAAAACACCCGAAATTACCCAAAGCGACCTGACGGAAGCCATGAAACTGCTTACCGACAAGAGCCACATGCCGCTGCTGAAAAAGATCAGCAACGAGTATTATTATTGGGACAAGGTGAAATATCTCGCGCCAAAGGGTATCAGCAGCAGGGCGCTGTGGCATGCCGTAAAACTGCAGCGGATGCTCAACTCAAAGCAGATAAGCTTCGGACGCTACACGTTCAGTTTCACTGTTACAGAACACATGCTCGCCATGATGCACGAGTTTGACATGAACATAGGCGGCAACCTCGGCACCGACAGCATAATACCCGAGAGCGACAAAAACTTCTATCTCGTAAGCTCCGTTATGGAAGAGGCAATAGCGTCGAGCCAGATGGAGGGAGCGTCGACCACACGCAAAGTGGCGAAAGAGATGCTGCGGAAGAAGCAGAAACCGCGCGACAAGAGTCAGAAGATGATTGCAAACAACTATGCCACGATAAACTATCTTGCCGAACACAGGCACGACGACTTCTCGCTCGAAAGGATTCTCGAGATACACAGATACATATCTGCCGACACTCTCGACAACGGCGGATATGAAGGAAGCCTTAGGCAGACCGACGACATAGTGGTGATGAACGGCATAACGGGCGAAATAGCCCACACACCGCCGCCGCACGACGAGGTGGAAGGCATGCTGAGGGAGCTGTGCTACTTTGCCAACAATGACGACCCCGACAACTTTATACATCCGATTATCAAGGGAATAATAATCCACTTCATGCTTGCCTTCATACATCCCTTTGTCGACGGCAACGGGCGCACGGCGCGCTCGCTGGTCTACTGGTACATGATGAAGAAGGGCTACTGGCTCACTGAGTATCTCTCAATATCGAGAATTATCTACCGCAACAAGGCGCAATACGAAAAAGCGTTCCTATACACCGAGGTCGACGGCAACGACCTGTCTTACTTCATACAGTATAATCTGATAACGATGAAGAAGGCATACGAGGAGCTTAAACTCTACCTGCAGCGCAAGATAAGCGAACGCGAAAGCATGACTGCCCTAAGCGGCATGAATGACATAAACCTAAGACAGGCAAGAATAATAAAGGAACTGTATAAAAACGGCGACAACATAATAACCGCCAAGGAGATAGCAACACAGTTTGCCGTAACCGACAAGACGGCAAGAACAGACCTCCAGGCTCTTGTACAAATGGGAATAATGAGCGAGGTAAAACTCAACAACAGAATGACGGGATATGTCAAAGCCGACAACTTTGAGGAGAGAATAAATGAATTAAGTAAGGGAAATATAAAGTAAAATAAGGGAAATTAGGGGAAATTTGCGGAAAATTTCCCCTAATTTCCTTTTTATCGTTCATTAAACTTAAACCAAATACACAACGACGGGGATTTTTCTGCCGAACATGAAATCCGTTCTGACGCGTTTTCTTGTGTTCAATATAAAGATGTAAGGCCGTGCATGAGAAAACGGCTCACGCGGGCTTAAAATGCCGTTATAAAAGAATGTCAGCATGACTTCATGATGCTTACTCACAACAATGATGCCATGCTGACATATAATGCATATAAACAGAAAAGGATTAATCAAGCTTCAACTCAAAATCCACCACGTCGAGCCAGCGCCCGAGCTTGTAGCCTACATCGTGAAAATGCGACGCCTGACTGAAGCCCAGCTTGCGGTGAAGCTCAATGCTCGCCTCGTTGCAGCCCGTTATGCAGGCTATCAGCACCTTGTATCCGCGCTGACGGCACTCGGCTATCAGGCGGCGCATGAGCGAGGTGCCAAGGCCGCGGTGAGTGAAGTCGGGCGACAGATAAATCGTTGTCTCATAAGTGTTGCAGTAGGCCGCGCGCTCCTTCCACGGATGAGCGTAGCATATTCCCGCCACGCGTCCGTCTTCCTCAGCCACGAGATAAGGGCAGCGCGCCGCTATGTGCTCCACCCTGTCGGCCATCTGCTTCTCGGTGAACGTCTCGGTTTCAAAAGTCTCAACGCCCTCAACAATGTATTTGTTGTAGAGTGCGGTTATCTCCTTGATGTCTTTTTCTCAACAAAACGTATCATAATATATCTGTTAAAATCATGTTTGCGTCCTTTTGCCGTCTAAAAGGTATCGTTTTGCGCTGCAAAATGCCACGAAACGGAAGCCAAAACACGGCCTTTTGCAACGCACTGAAACACAACGGGTTACGAAGGCAGACAAGAGCAGTCCGATTTTGGCATAAAACCTGAAGCCGGCGAGGCGTCAAAAGGCATTAAGAGGCATCAATAATATGCGCCCCGCCTTAACTGCCACGCCGCAGGGCATAACGCCGTAAGACCTCTGCCCTGCCCCGGTCATGTCATGCCTTGGCAGCCTTCATGCCTGCCTTGGCGTTGGCATACATGTGCACGATGATGTCGCATGCCTGCTCTAACGTCATAGAGCCTGTGTTTATCATCAGGTCGTAGTTGCTCGGATCGTCCCAGCGCTGACCTGTGTAATACTCATAGTGAGTGCCGCGGGCCTTGTTGAGCCTCTTTATCTCGGCCTCCGCCTTAACCTTGTCAAGGCCGTATTCAGACGTGCAACGGTCAATGGCTGTGTCACGGTCGCAATAGCAGAACACGCGCACAACGCCCGGACGTCCTTTCAGCACAAAGTCGGCGCAGCGCCCCACGATTACGCACGGCTCCTTGTCGGCTATCTGCTGCACAATCTTGCTCTCGGCAAGGAAGAGCACGTCGGCGTCAGACAGTCCCCTGCCCGCCTGTGTGCCGTAGCCCTGCGACAGTATGCACTTAAGCCAGAACGACGGTATGGTCTGCTCGTTGCGCTTTATGTAGTCCTCGTTGATGCCGCTGCTCTTTGCCGCCATCTTGATAAATTCGCGGTCGTAGAGCTTTACACCGAGCTTTGAGGCAAGCATCTCGCCCAGCATGTGGCCGCCGCTGCCAAACTCGCGCGCAATGGTAACGACAACATGCTCGGCCGACTTCTTCTGCTCTTCTGCCGCGGTTTCCGAGTAGCCCAGCACTCCGTTGAGCACACGGCAGAACGGTGTAAGGAAGTGGACTATAGGGCCTACGAGCAGCGCTGCTGCCACGGTGCCCTCGCGCACGCCGTGAATGCCTCCGATAAAGAGCATTGAGAACACGCATGCCACGATGACGTTGCCCACGTCGAAGCCCAGTTTGACGTAGCCGAAGTCGCCGTTTATGCGGCGCGCAAGCACCCTTACGAAGAACTCGCCCGCAACCATTGCCACGTCGGCCTTAACCTCAAGCGTTATTCCGCATGCCAGGATGACGCATCCGGCGAGCATGCTCAGCAGCTGCATGGGGTAAACGGCAGGATTGAGCCACGAGAGCGAAGTCATTGATATGTCGATGAACGTTCCGAAACACAGCGACACTGGTATCTGTATGAGATACATGCGCAGGTCGGCACGGAGCTGCGCCCTGGTCATCATGAGCAGCTCTGAGAGTACAAAAAGAAGGTTTACGATGATGGTCCACTGTCCCATGGTCAGGGGTGTGAACATACTCAGCACGTAGTTGACACTCGTTATCGGCGACGTGCCCAGCATGGCCTTGGTAATGAAGGCTATGCCGTAGGCGTTGATAAACACTGAAATAACAAACAGTATGTAACGCCTCGTTAAAAACATTGTCTTTCTCTGCATAATATTTTGACTTAAAAAACAAATCTGTTATAATGGAGAATTGAGAATGGAGAATGGATAATTATGATTTGACTTGAGGGGTATGTGGATGCCGGTGTTGAGCGTGCTGCCGGTGTGGCAGGTATTATACAACCGATGCGATTTTTCTTTTATAGATGTTGTGATATACCCTGCAACTATTCTGTTCTCCTTTCTGATTATGCTATTATTTCTGCTGTATTATTCTCCACGGAGAAATGTTCTCCTTTGTATTGTATTCTGATTTAAATCACGGCGCAGAACTTATTATCAGTGTGCGTATATGTTGATGGCTTACGACATTCATTCATGCCGACGGCCATAGGATTAAAATATCCGGGAGGATGCCATGCGGCGCCTTGCCTGTTAATTTTCTGCCGCCACGACAGCGCACGGCGCACAGCTACGGCAGCCCTACCCTGCCCTATTTGCCTGTAACTATGCGCTTTATGTCGTTCAGCTTGTTGAGCGCCTCCACAGGCGTAAGGTTGTTGATGTCGAGCCCCAGTATCTCGTCGCGCACCTGGCACAGCACAGGGTCGTCGAGCTGGAAGAAGCTGAGCTGCATGCCTCCGCGGCTCATGTTTATCTTCTCTGCCGACGGCTTGCCCACGGCTCCCACCTGAGCGTTGTCGGCCTCAAGCTCCTTCAGTATCGTTTCAGCCCTCTTCACGATGCTCTTTGGCATGCCGGCTATCTGAGCCACGTGTATACCGAAAGAGTGTTCAGAGCCGCCCGGCTCGAGCTTTCTCAGGAAGATAACCTTGCCGCCCGACTCTCTTACGCTTACGTTGAAGTTCTTTATGCGGGCAAAGTTTTTCTCCATCTCATTAAGCTCGTGATAGTGAGTGGCAAAGAGCGTGCGCGCCTGAGCCTTGGGATGCTCGTGCAGATACTCCACAATGGCCCACGCTATGCTTATTCCGTCGTATGTGGACGTGCCTCGGCCAAGCTCGTCGAAGAGCACCAGCGAGCGCGGAGTAACGTTGTTGAGGATGTTGGCTGCCTCGGTCATCTCAACCATGAAGGTCGACTCGCCCAGCGATATGTTGTCCGACGCTCCAACACGTGTGAATATCTTGTCCACCAGACCTATCCTCGCGCTCTCTGCCGGCACGAAGCATCCTATCTGGGCCAGCAGCACTATCAGTGCCGTCTGTCGCAGCAGGGCCGACTTTCCTGCCATGTTAGGTCCGGTTATTATTATTATCTGCTGCTTCTTGTCATCGAGGTATATGTCGTTGGGCACATAGCTCTCGCCCACGGGCAGCTGCGTCTCTATCACCGGGTGGCGTCCCTGGTGAATGTCGAGCACAATGTTGTCGGCGTCGATTGTCGGGCGAATGTAGTTGTGCTCGGCGGCAGTCTTGGCGAACGACAGCAGACAGTCGATCTTTGCCACGAGCGACGCGTCGGTCTGTATGGCGGGGATATACTCCTGCATCGACAGCACCAGCTCTGAGAACAGCTTGCTCTCCAGCTGCAGAATCTTGTCTTCGGCGCCCAGAATCTTCTCCTCATATTCCTTCAGCTCCTGGGTGATGTATCGCTCGGCGTTGGCAAGCGTCTGCTTTCTCACCCACTCTGCCGGCACCTTGTCCTTGTAGATGTTGCGCACCTCAAGATAATAGCCGAACACGTTGTTGTAGCCTATCTTCAGCGAAGATATGCCCGTAAGCTCGGTTTCGCGCTCCTGTATCTTCAGCAGATAGTCTTTGCCGCTGTAGGCTATGTTGCGCAGTTCGTCGAGCTCGCTGCTGACGCCGTTCTTTATCACGCCGCCCTTGCTAACGAGCTGCGGCGAGTCCTCGTTGACCTCGCGCTCAATGCGGTCGCGCAGGCCCTCGCACAGTCCCATCTGGTCGCCTATGCGTCGCAGCACGTCGTTGTCGGCCTCGAGACACGCACGCCTTACGGGCACCAGCGCCTGCAGGGCTGTCTTTAGCTGCACCACCTCGCGCGGCGACACACGGCCCACTGCCACCTTTGATATGATGCGCTCCAGGTCGCCTATGCGGTGGAGCTGACTGTCTATAAGGTCTTTAAAGTCAGGATGGCGGAAGAAATATTCCACCACGTCGAGCCTGTCCTCTATCACGCGGGCATCTCTCATAGGGAACACCACCCAGCGCTTAAGCATACGTGCGCCCATGGGCGACACGGTGCGGTCAATGACGTCGAGCAGCGACGAGCCGTCTTCCTGCATCGGGTGCAGCAGCTCGAGCGAGCGTATGGTGAATTTGTCTAGTCTTACGTAGCGTTCTTCCTCAATGCGCGAGAGCGACGTTATGTGGCTTATGTGCGTGTGCTGCGTCATCTCGAGATACTGAAGTATGGCTCCGCTCGCCACCACTCCACTCCTTAGATGCTCCACGCCGAAGCCCTTGAGCGACTTTACGTCGAAGTGGCTCAGCAGCTTCTGGTTGGCGGCCTGCTCGGTGAACACCCAGTCGTCAAGCTCAAAGGTGAAAAACTTGTTGCCGAACCAGCGCTCAAACTCAGCCCTGCGGCCGCGCTCAAAGAGCACTTCCTTAGGCGAAAAGTTTACGAGCAGCTTCTCAACATAGTCGTAAGAGCCTTCGCCGGTGAGAAATTCGCCTGTAGAAATGTCGAGAAACGCCACTCCGCACGCCGTCTTGCCGAAGTTGACGGCTGCCAGGAAGTTGTTTTCCTTATAGTTGAGCACATTGTCGGTCATGGCCACTCCGGGCGTAACCAGCTCGGTTATGCCTCGCTTAACGAGCTTCTTGGTGAGCTTCGGGTCCTCCAGCTGGTCGCATATAGCCACTCTCCTGCCCGCCCTTACGAGCTTAGGCAGATATGTGTCGAGCGCATGATGCGGAAATCCGGCCATCTCGGTAGGGTCTTTCGAGCCTCCGTTGTTGCGCTTGGTGAGCGTTATGCCAAGAATCTTGCTGGCGTCTATGGCGTCCTGAAGGTATGTCTCATAAAAGTCGCCGCAACGAAACAGCAGCAGCGCGTCGGGATGTTTAGCCTTCAGCGACATAAACTGTTTCATCATCGGTGTTAGTTCGTTATCTTTCTTTGCCATGATATATTATGGGTTGCCCGTCTGCTTTTACCTGTAAGTCAGGCACTACGGGTTAATTTCAAGCTGCAAACTTACAAATTTTTTTTCAATTTTTAACCGACTGAAAAGGAAAAAAGAAATGAAAACTGAGAATTGAAAGACAATTAAGCCGCTATTCTTAATTTCTTCCAATCCTCAGTTTTCAAATCCCAATTTTCTATTTACTATAAGTTTACCGTCATCTTTTTCCGCCGAAGCCCCTGGTCGGAGTGGTTTTCTGCGTTGTGCTGACCTTGCCCGATGTGGTTGTTGCGGGCTTTGCCGATGTGGTGCGTGTAGGGCGCGATCCGCTGAATGTGCCCGACGGCTTTGCTGTGGTCTTGCCCGCTGTTCCCGTTCCTCTCGACGGCGTTGTTGTGGTAGGCCTGTTAGTCGTCGTAGTAGGCTTTCTGCCTGTAGTTGTGGTAGGCCTTGTGGTTGTTGTCGGACGGCCGTGCGATACGGTGCCTGTCGAAGGTCTTGTAGTAGTTACCGAGTGGCCCGAAGTGCCTGGTTTTGAGGGCTTTGGCGTTGTTGTAACGCTGTGGCCCGAGTGGTTTGTCGTGCCTGTCTTTATCGGTGTCAGCTTGCTGCCTGTGCTGTATTTGCGTCCCTTATACCAGCTCTTGCCTCCGTTGCTTTTCCAGCTGTGTCCGCCGCGGTAAGTAGTGTAGACGGTCGGACGGCTGTAGTAATAGTAATAGTGGTCGGTGTAGCGCGTGTATATTCTGTATCTGAAGCCCGAACTCCAGTAGACCGGACGATAGAAATACTCGGCGCCGATAAACGCGTTATACTGCGCTGCCGTGAGCACATAGCTCAGGTCGAGGTTGCGGCGCGTCCATGCCGAGCTGTAAAGGTCGTTCTTAGAACTGAGCGCCATGAGATAGTCGAGGTTTATTTCATACACGGCGTCATACTGACTCTCGTATAATCCCAGTTCGTAGGCCATCTTGTCTGTAAGGAACAGAGCCTCCTGACGGGCCTGCGAGTATGTCATTGCCTGCAACGTAACCGTTGTTATCATCATTATGATGAAGGATGTAAATAATCTTTTCATAACCGTCAAATTTTAAAATGTTAGACAATCAGTAGCCTTGAGCAACTTTTCTGAGAGCAAAGGTAGTGAAAATTGCGATACGGCGCAAGCGTTTAACCCTATTGTTATGGCGGATTTTCCCTACAGATTAGTGGGTTTTGCCCCACAGACAGCCTGCCCACACGTACAAGACGGTGAGGAGAGAGTGGGGCGGAAAGGGACGAAAATAAAACATTTTTTAATCTTTATCTATCGTATTGTGAACAGATATTGCACAAAACGGGCGTAATTTTGCCCCCGAAACAGGACCGAAGACCGACAAGGAGAGATTGTTTCAGACGATAACACGCGCCAACGACTGCCGCGCTACGCTACGGCGGGCAGGGCAGAGGCGGACGTAAAAAACAACTTTTTAAAACTTAATTGGAATATGATTGTAAGTATTAACCTGAACAAAGACAAGAAAAAAGACTTTGCCGACATGCTGAGCAAGGAACAGCGCGACAGCGCAAAAAGAATAATGGCACAGCAACTGGGCCAGCTGCTGACACGCAACCCGGCCGAGAACCTGTACTGGATGGAGAGCAAGACCGACCTTATGGAACTGGTCTACGACGTCTACTCGTCGCAGGCGCCAATCGACTCGCGCGGACATATCTACAGTTTCAGCGAGATGGCGCGCATGGCATGCTCGGTGCTGCACGTGCCCATGCCCAAGAATCCTTACGCTATGGCATACAACGCGAGGGGAAGAAAGGGCATAAAGAAGCAGCCGTTCTTCAGCCGTTACTGCTGGCTGATGTTCTGCCGGCACTCGCGCAATCCGCTCTACGAGATGATAACACGCATACACTGAGCCACTTACGCAAAGGCAAAGTAACCATGAAAAACATTAATTGACCATAAAACACACTAAAATGGAGGATAACACAAAGACAAGACTTTCGGAACATTTCACTCTGGAAGAGATGTGCCGCTCGGGCGCGGCAATAAAGCATCACATAAGCAACACGCCCGACAAGAAACAGACCGAACGGCTCAGACAGCTGTGCCTGAACGTGCTCGAACCGCTGCGCAGGCGATTCGGCGTGATACGCATAACGAGCGGATTCCGCTCCGAACGGCTCAACGCCATTGTGGGCGGGGCAGACACTTCGCAGCACATGAGGGGCGAGGCTGCCGACATACACATATCGAACATGGAGACGGGGCGCAAGATGTATGAATACATTGAGGCAAACCTCGACTTCGACCAGCTCCTGTTTGAACATTCAATGAGCAACGGGGCGTGTTGGCTGCACGTTTCTTACAAGGCCGTCAAGGGCCTTAACCGCCATGACGCCGTACCTTTCTATAAGGCGGCATGAGGCTGCACAACACACAGACTTTTAATATATTGTCAAAGGCCGTCTTTTGCGCTGCGAAAGGCGGTCTTTTTATGATGAAAAAGCAGCATATTATACATAAAAAATTTGGTGGATACCGACATTTCGCACACAAAAAATTTGGTGGAAGGCGGAATTATGGCCATCTCAATGTAAAATAAACAAAGGATTATCGTTGGGAAAACGGCATCAACTATCTGCCTGTATACATGACGATGTTTCTATAATCTATTATAAAGCATGACAAAGCCGCAAGACGAAACACAACAAACGGGAATGCAGGAAGGCGGAACGATGAAAAACGCCAAAGTTTGCCGTGAACGTCATGCGGCTGAATAGGTATGAAACTAAAATGTCATGCTCATGCTTACGCCCACATTGCTGCCGTCATAATAGGGCAGGGCGGCAAGGACTTTGGAACGGTGGCAGGCCGACTTGCGGAACAGCAGGGGATAGAGCTTGTAGGCAAGTTTGGTGCTTACGATGCCTATACACGCCCCGGCAACAACATCGTTGATCCAGTGGCGGTCGTTATATATGCGCAGATAAGCCGTAGTGGCTGCCACGGCATAGCCCGACCAGGCTATCAGGGGCGACACCGACTTGTATTCTTCATAAAGAAACTGCGCGCCCATAAAGGCGGTGGCAGTATGGCCGGAAGGAAAAGAGTTGCGGGTACTTACGTCGGGACGGCGCTCGCTAATGGCAAGTTTCATGGTGTTGACGATGATGCCCATCGTGGCATACGACATGGCAAGCATTATTGTACGGTCCTTGAACGAATGGCGGCCGCGCAGTCCGGCGAGGTTGAGTCCGTAGACAGCCCCCACAGGCGCATACTGCACATAGTCGTCAACATGCACCTTGTGCTTGTCCTTCGGCACGACGGCATACTTAACGGCGCGCTTCTGTCTTACCATCCAGCCGTTCTCGATATACAGCGCCGACACGCCAATAAGGGCGGCAGGCACAACAATGTCAACGGCTTTGAGTCTGTGGCAGTCATCAAAAGTTTTCTGGCGCGGCATATCGCAGCGCAGACTGTCGCCGGCTCTTACGGCTGAAGATAAAAGGAGAAACAGCACAACGAGGCATATTTTGAATAGGGGCGTTATCTTATTCTTCATCGTTCTTATTATTATTTCGGGTGATTGATGTCTTAGCCGATAGCAGGAATCAGCAAAAATATCACACGGATATGTTGAAAAACACCTATCAAAGAACTGCCGTTTTATATATTTTTTAGAAATATACATAGCTTAAAAACTTATTTTAACCCCAATCCGACATCATAATCTGCCCTTATCTCCGCTTAATTATGAGCCGGTTATCATCTGTCTTTTCGCAGTAGCGACGGTCTGTTTAAAGAAAAAAGGCAAAATATCGCAATCCGTCTTAAAAGCCGTAAACACCTGAATATCAGCGAATAAAGCACTGCCGACGCTCATAAGGGGAACACTATGCACAGCAGTTGAGCGTACAGTTGAGCGTGATAAAACTTGACATCGCTGTTCAGAAGTATTATCTTTGCAAACGTGAACGACATGAAGCCGCAGGCAACCGGAAGGGCAGGGCAGTGACAGCCGGCAACCGCACCGACACAGACGGGCACCGGGCAACATGAAAAACACACATACAAGAAGAAGCTTCTAATTGCAAAAACACAAAAATCTATTAACAACTAAAAAAAGAAAGGATAACAAAAATGTCAGTATTTTATAAATTGTATCAGGACAACAGAGAGGGTTCAGCAAACAAGGGTAAATGGTATGCACGCGCCGTGCATACAGGCACAGTGACAATAGACGACCTGGCAGACGAGATGCAGGCAAACTGTACGGTGAAGAGAGCCGACATCGTGGCTGTATTGAGCGAACTGGTGGAGACCATGCAGAAGCATCTGCAGATGTCACACCGCGTGAAGCTCGACCGCCTCGGCACATTCAAAATCGGCATGCACACCGCTCCTGCCGACACCATAAAGGACTTCACAGCCAGCAACAACGTAAAGTCGGTGCATATCCTGTTTCAGCCTGAAACAAAAATCGAGAAGGACAAGACACGCATACGCGCACTGCTCACAGGATGCAAGGTGCAGGAATTGCCCAAGAACGATGTCAGCGAACCGGCTGAATAAATGGAGAATTGAGAGTTGAGAATGGAAAAACGAAGTTCGGCGTTAGCCAATTATGATTTGTCTTGAAGGTGAATGATGGTTATTATGATGTGGAGGAGGATTATTATGATAAAGGCATTATATCTTACTTGATTGTTGTCGTAACCATCTGATATTGAGCGGCATTGAGCAATACTGAATAATGCGTGAACGTGAGTTCTGACTTGTGTATTGCAACGCAGTTTTTATGACATCAGACAGGTGTCAGCCGGAATGCCGGACAATGACAAGACTTACCGTAATTATAAACTCTGAAGGCCTTTCGGGGCAGGGTGTGGCGCCGGCTCTGCCCTCGAAAGGATTTATGCTAAACACTAACTGAAAATCAAACAAAAAAACTAAAATGGGAACTAAGGACAAGAACAACATTTCGATTATTTTGAAGGTGATTGTAGCTGTGGCAACAGCCATACTTGGCGTGTTCGGAGTCAACGCGGCTATATGAAACTAAACAATGGTTTTTAATTGACCGAACAGCAAATCCGACAAGTTGAAAGACCTGCCGGATTTTTATTTTTCTTGTGTAATATGTAAACATTTATACAAATTTTTCTTGAAAAAGAATAGATTATAAAAATAAATTGCTATATTTGGCAAATAAACCTTAACAAAGAAAACACATACCATGAAATATGTGTGAAGACAATGAATAAGGGATTATAAATCATTGCGGAAATTAACCTATTTAAATTTATTGCTTATGAAAAAACTGATACTTATGCTCATGGCCATTGTATGTTTCACGGCATGCTCTAACGACGAAAATGAACCTAAGACACAGCCCGAACCGCCAGAAAAGACAAGGGCCGTTGAACTGAACGATACCACCCTGGCATTTGAACTGAACGCCGACACTACAACCATAGATTTAGGCAGCAGCGAAGGCTGGTGGATAGACGAGATTACAACAGACGAAGGCTCTATTAAGCCTACAGCAGAAGAAAAACAGCTGATGGAAGGAGGCGGAGCGTATGAAGCTAAATGTCAGTGGGTCAGCGTGAAACGCAACGGCAGCAGCATTGAAGTGGTCGTAGAAGATAACGTAAATAAAGAACGTACATTCAAGATTATTCTTGCCACCGCCGACACCACAGCCACCATTACGGGTGTGCAGGAAGAAATGATTACAGGCAAATGGGACGACAATATAGGCCTGTCGACCAAGACCGTAACGCTCAACGGGGCAGGAGACCCTGTTACTGTAACTACCGAAGGAAAACACTGGTGGATAACATCAATAGAGGTTGACGGAGAAACGCTGTATAACTTCTACTACGACAACACAGAGAACAGGAATATGTATCAGACAGGCAAATTCAGCCAAAAGTGCGGATGGCTCAACGTAAGCGTGGACGACTGGACGCTGAACATATCGGCAGACATGAACTACGAAGAGGGCAGAACATTCAAGATATATGTTCAGGCCGGCGACTACCACGACTGCATAGACGGCACGCAGGAGGTTCTGATGACTGGAGGAGCCTCAGACAAGATTGGCTTGTCGACCAAAGAAGTTACACTCGATTATACGGGCAGCGAAGTGAAAATTGACACTGAAGGAAAAAGCTGGTGGATAACAAGCATTGAAGTTGAAGGCGAAACGCTATATAACTTCGGCTACGACAAGACAGAGAACAGAAATATGTATCAGACGGGCAAGTTTAACCAACAGTGCGACTGGCTCAACGTAAGAGTGGACGACTGGACTCTGTACATATCAGCAGACGATAACTTCAGAAAAGACAGAACATTCAAGATTACGCTTGAATTAGGCAACTACTTCGACCACATAAGCGGAACACAAAAGGCCAAAGACAGATAATGTCTGTATAACACCATTGTATAGCTGCACACAGGCGGCATTAAATAGATCTGACAGATGCGGCGGTACATTTAGAGCGTTCGGGATAAACGAGGCAATCTGAAAAAAGTAAGAGGATGAGAAAAGCGTTTTTGTATTAACTTCTCAATTTCTCACCTTTTTCCTTGCATTATTAACAAAATAATTCTATCTTTGTAACAACTGCCGTAGATGTGATGATTATAATGAGTAAGCATTAGGTAACCCGTTGTTTTGTTCTTTAAAAAAGATTATAAGAACTTGCACTAAAAGAGGACTTGTATAGCTAGTGAACGTTAAATATAACATTGGCAAATCTGCAATCAGAAACGCTCAAAGGTTTTCTAAGAAATTACTCTAAAAATCCGAAGAACACACATAAACTTTTATTGGGTTTCTAAGAATAAGGATCCTTATGTTCTCCATCACAGAAAGATTTACGAACTAAATGAAATAACATCATGTATAAAAAAGAAGAGGAAAATAATACTAATTTTATGGAATGGTTGCACGAAAAAGTTTTGCAATGGATATATAAGAACAGATTTACCATGAAACATTTTATATTTATGGCCAGTACCATTGCGTTGATGTTCTGTATTTGCACGCCATCATTCTCACAATCAGCAAAATATAAAAAAGAGTTGGCGAAGCTTGAACACAAATACAATGATATATTATTGAATCTCCATGCATCAGATAAATCTGAAAAAGATTATCTTAAAGCGAATAAGAGTATGCTAAAATTGGCAGAAAATGGATATAATCCTGCAATGCGTTTTCTCGGAACTTATTTTTATAATAAAAAAGATTTCGAACAATATGAAAATTGGTATGTCAAAGCAGCGGAAAACGGTGACTCTATAGCACAATTTGAATTAGGAAATAATTATTATAACGGTACAGGATTGAGCAAGGACTACTCAAAGGCAGTATACTGGTTTGAAAAAGCGGCTGAACAAGGATATGCACTTGCGCAATACAACTTAGGCATTTGCTATGAAAAAGGACTAGGTGTAGAAAAAAATTATTTAAAAGCTACATCTTGGTATGAAAAAGCGGCCAAACAGAGATATGCATTTGCACAATACAACTTAGGCGTTTGCTATGAGAAAGGACTAGGAGTGGAACCAGACTATGAAAAAGGTGTATTTTGGTATGAAAAAGCAGCTGAACAGGGGGATACACTGGCACAATACAACTTAGGCCTTTGCTATTACAAAGGACTAGGAGTAAAGTTGGATTATTCAAAAGCGGCATACTGGTTTACAAAAGCGGCTGAACAGGGAAATGCACTTGCGCAATACAACTTAGGCGTTTGCTACGAGCAAGGAGTTGGAATAGAGCAGGACAACGAAAAAGCAGTATTATGGTATGAAAAAGCGGCTGAACAGGGGGATGCATTTGCGCAATACAACTTAGGCGTTTGCTATGAAAAAGGAGTTGGAATAGAGCAGGACAACGAAAAAGCAGTATTATGGTATGAAAAAGCAGCTGAACAGGGGGATACACTGGCACAATACAACTTAGGACTTTGCTATTACAATGGACTAGGAGTGAAATTGGATTATTCAAAAGCGGCATACTGGTTTACAAAAGCGGCTGAACAGGGAAATGCACTTGCACAATACAACTTAGGCCTTTGCTATTACAATGGACTAGGAGTGAAGTTGGATTATTCAAAAGCAACATTCTGGTTAAAAAAAGCAGCAGAACAAGGAGATACCGATGCACAACACTTTTTAAATGAATTAAACAGCAAAAAATAACCATAAAGCGTGATACAGATATGCTAAAACGTGAAAAGGAACTAATGAAATAAATTAGATTTCCAAACTATTTCCACACAGAATTAAATTGGGCAGATAACTTCATATTGCCCAATTTCATCCATTTTATTTTTCAACATACAAATATATTAAAACAAAAAGCAACTTCAATTTTCCACCTCCTTACCTTATTTTATCACTTTTCCACCTTTTCACCTTCTAACTTTTTTACTTTTTTATTATCTTTGCGTCTTAGATTATTTCATACAGAAAACAAGATAACAAAACAATGGAATACAATTTCAGAGAGATTGAGAAGAAATGGCAGAAACGGTGGGCCGAAATGAAGACCTACGAGGTTACTGAAGACAAGAGCAAAGAGAAATTCTATGTGCTCAACATGTTTCCTTATCCATCGGGAGCAGGACTGCACGTGGGACACCCGCTGGGATATATTGCCAGCGACATCTACGCCCGCTACAAAAGACTGATGGGATATAACGTGCTCAACCCTATGGGATACGACGCCTACGGACTGCCCGCCGAGCAGTATGCCATACAGACAGGACAGCATCCAGCCATAACTACATCCGAAAACATAAGCAGATACCGCAGTCAGCTGGACAAGATAGGATTCTCGTTCGACTGGAACCGTGAGGTGCGCACCTGCGACCCTAAATATTACAAATGGACACAATGGGCTTTCCAAAAGATGTTCAACTCGTTCTACTGCAACACTTGCCATAAGGCACAGCCTATAGAGAAGCTCATAGAGCACTTCAGCCAGAAGGGCACCGAGGGACTCGACGTGGCACAGAGCGAGGAGCTGAGCTTCACAGCCGGCGAATGGAACGCCATGAGTGAGAAAGAGCAGCAGCAGACGCTGATGAACTACCGCATAGCCTATCTGGGCGAGACGATGGTTAACTGGTGCGCCGGACTGGGCACAGTGCTTGCCAACGACGAGGTGGTTGACGGCGTGAGCGTGCGCGGCGGATATCCCGTTGTACAGAAGAAGATGATGCAGTGGTGTCTGCGTGTAAGCGCCTATGCACAGCGACTGCTCGACGGACTTGACACTGTAGACTGGACTGAGTCGCTGAAGGAGACTCAGCGCAACTGGATCGGCCGTTCTGAAGGAACAGAGATGCAGTTTAAGGTTGCCGGACAAGACTGGGACTTCACCATCTTCACAACACGTGCCGACACAATATTCGGCGTAACGTTCATGGTGCTGGCACCTGAAAGCGAACTCGTTGAGAAACTTACCACACCTGAGCAGAAAGCCGAGGTGGACGCATATATAGAGAAGACAAAGAAGCGCACTGAGCGCGAGCGCATCAGCGACCGCTCTGTTACGGGCGTGTTCTCAGGCTCTTACGCCGTTAATCCGTTTACGGGCGAGAACATTCCTATCTGGATTTCTGACTATGTGCTGGCAGGATACGGCACAGGAGCCATAATGGCTGTGCCTGCGCACGACTCGCGCGACTATGCCTTTGCAAAGCATTTCGGACTGGAGATACGTCCGCTCATAGAGGGATGCGACGTAAGCGAGGAGAGCTTCGACGCCAAAGAGGGCACCGTATGCAACTCGCCTAAGAGCGGAGTGGAGACTCTCGACGGATTCTCACTCAACGGTCTGAGCGTAAAAGAGGCAATAAAGAAGACCAAGGAGTTTGTAACTTCCCACAACATGGGCCGCGTGAAGGTGAACTACCGTCTGCGCGACGCCATCTTCTCACGCCAGCGCTACTGGGGCGAGCCGTTCCCGGTTTACTATAAGGACGGCATGCCTTACATGATTCCTGAAGACAAGCTGCCGCTCGAACTGCCCGATATAGACCAGTATAAGCCTATAGAGACAGGCGAGCCGCCACTCGGACACGCAAAGAAATGGGCTTGGGACACAGAGAAGAACGAGGTTGTGGACAAGAGTCTGATAGACAACAAGACAGTGTTCCCGCTCGAACTTAACACCATGCCCGGATTTGCAGGCTCATCAGCCTACTATCTGCGCTACATGGATCCTCACAACGACAACGCCCTTGTAAGTCCTGAGGCCGACCACTACTGGCAGAACGTTGACCTGTATGTGGGCGGAACAGAGCATGCCACGGGTCACCTTATATACTCACGCTTCTGGAACAAGTTCCTGTTCGACCTCGGTGTGTCGTGCCAGGAGGAGCCGTTCAAGAAGCTCGTCAACCAGGGTATGATTCAGGGACGCTCTAACTTCGTTTACCGCGTAAACAGCGACGACCATTCAAAGAAACCGCTGTTTGTAAGTCTCGGACTGAAAGACAAGTATGACGTAACACCTATACACGTTGACGTAAACATTGTTCACGGCGACGTGCTCGACACAGAGGCATTCAAGGCATGGCGCCCCGAATACAACGACGCCGAATTCATACTCGAAGACGGCAAGTATGTGTGCGGATGGGCTATAGAGAAGATGTCTAAGTCGATGTTCAACGTTGTCAACCCCGACATGATTGTAGACAAATACGGAGCCGACACGCTGCGTCTTTACGAGATGTTCCTCGGTCCGGTAGAGCAGAGCAAGCCTTGGGACACAAACGGAATAGACGGCTGCCACCGCTTCCTGAAGAAGTTCTGGGCACTGTTCTACGATCAGCGCACAGGCGAATTCCTGCCCGACCAGAGCGAGCCTACGCCGGAGCAGTATAAGTCTGTCCACAAGCTCATCAAGAAGGTTACGCAGGACATCGAGCAGTTCAGCTACAACACCAGCATATCTGCCTTCATGATTTGCGTCAACGAGCTGCATCAGCTCAAATGCCACAACCAGGCATTGCTGACCGACGTGGTAGCCCTTATAGCACCATTTGCGCCTCACATAGCCGAAGAACTGTGGCACGCGCTGGGCAACAATGTCAGCATATTCGACGCCTGCTGGCCGAAATACGACGAGAAATATCTTGTTGAAAGCACCGTTCAGATGGGTATTGCATTCAACGGCAAGCGCCGTTTCGAGATGCAGTTTGCTGCCGACGCCGACAACGCAGCCATCGAGAAGGCCGTGATGGCCGACCCCAAGACGGCTAAATATATAGAAGGCAAGCAGATTGTAAAAGTAATTATCGTACCGAAGAGAATGGTCAACGTGGTTGTAAAATAACCGCAAGACCGCACACTTACGGCAAAATAACGCCCACAGGGCAACAACATACAGGCAGCAGTGGCCGGACACGGAATAAAGGTCCGGCCACGACGCAGCCTAAAAAGATGCCCCGGGAGAAAATTACACAGTCTGACTGCATCCTGTATACACACAACTTATAAAACACACACACTTCACCTTATAAACTTAACAGCCATGCAGAAGCAAATATTAATCCGTGAAGCCAAAGACTACTTCAACATCACTCTCGGACTGATGCTATACACGTTTGGATTCACAGTATTCCTGTTGCCCTACAAGATAGTGACAGGAGGAATTGCCGGTATCGGAGCCATAATATTCTATGTTACGACGTTTCCGGTGCAATACACATTCTTCATAATCAACGCCGTGCTCATTGTGGCGGCCCTGAAGATATTGGGCTGGCGTTTCCTTATGAAAACCATCTATGCCACCTTTGCGCTGACGTTCCTGCTCGAAGTGGCGCAAGACATTGTGGTAAGGCCCGACGGCTCATTCTATAAGCTGCTGGGCGAAGGCAACGACTTCATGTCGCTCGTGATAGGATGTATTCTCACAGGTACGGCGCTTGCTATAGTGTTCCTCAACAACGGAAGCACCGGAGGAACCGACATCGTGGCCGCCGTGGTGAACAAATATCACAACATATCGCTCGGCAAGGTGCTCATCCTGGTTGACCTCTGTATCATAGGCAGCTGTCTTTTCATCGACACATTCGGTCCGGTTGAGATTAGATGCCAGAAGGTAGTGTTCGGTCTTTGCACAATGTTCATAGAATGCTCGATGCTCGACTATGTGATGAACTGGCAGCGGCAGTCGGTGCAGTTCTTCATATTCTCCAAGAAATACCAGGAGATAGCCAACGCCATAGCCACCACCACCGACCACACCATAACCATACTCGACGGTCACGGATGGTATACGGGCAAGGAAACCAAGGTGCTGTGTCTGCTGGCAAAAAAAAGTGAGAGCGTAACCATATTCAGACTGATAAAGGTTATCGACCCCAACGCCTTTGTAAGCCAAAGCTCCGTTATAGGAGTTTACGGCGAAGGCTTCGACCAAATAAAGGTAAAGGTGCCGAAAAACATGAAGAAAAAGACTCTGAAAGGAACCGACACCGACAATAAAGGCTCCTGACAAAGGCTTCAGGACAAGAAGAATACAAAATAAAAAGAAATGAAAATAGTTTTCGCAACAAACAATAAGAACAAACTGGCCGAGATAAGAGAGATGCTCGGCGACAAGATTGAAGTTATGTCGCTGGCTGACATCAACTGTCACGAGGACATTCCCGAGACATCCGACACACTGGAAGGCAACGCCCTGCAGAAGGCTCACTACGTGTATGACAAATACGGAATGAGCTGCTTTGCCGATGACACGGGACTCGAAGTGGACGCGCTCGGAGGTGAACCGGGTGTATATTCGGCACGCTACGCCGGAGGCGAGGGACACGACAGCGAAGCAAACATGGCAAAGCTGATGGATAAACTCGGCGACAACGACAACCGCAAGGCGCGCTTCCGCACGGTTATAGCGCTGATAACCGGCAACGGCGAGGACGACGTGAAGCTGTTTGAAGGCGTGGCAGAAGGCGACATAATACGCGAAAAAAGGGGAGGAGAGGGCTTCGGATACGACCCGATATTCCGTCCCGAAGGCTACGACAAGACTTTTGCCGAACTGGACCATGAGATCAAGAACAAGATATCTCACCGCGCCAAGGCCGTGCAGAAACTCGTTGAATATCTCAAACAGGCAAGCGGCAACAAATAGCCGCCTGCCTTTATGTATATTTACATATACTGTTTCTTTGTCACGAAACTGCCTCACGTGGTTATTTCAACCATCTTTTTATCATTAATGAATGTCCGCATGTTCCCAAATTAGCAAAGTTTAAACCGCCAAGATGTCCGATAGGCGTGTATTGGAACAC